>MDSZ01060700.1_pt1 | contig 16686 bp, 13 predicted proteins | sample 811201 | NCBI WGS metagenome assembly MDSZ01 (sample SAMN05326647, study PRJNA326480) | marine metagenome | isolation source: seawater | place: Indian Ocean: North | collected 2010
GAAGAGGAAGAGGAAGAGGAAGAAGAAGAGGAAGAGGAAGAGGAAGAGGAAGAGGAAGAGGAAGAGGAAGAGGAAGATGTAAAACAAAATGGTACTGGCATAAAATTAGTAAATTTAGAAGATAATCAAGATATTGATGATACTATAGATGACAATAGTGAAGATATAGTAGAAATTTTTGATGAACCAGAAGTATCAATAAAACCATTAAGTGAAGATATAGGTTTAGTAGTAGAAAAAAGTGATAAAATAAATTATAGTAATTTCAACGTAGCTGAATTAAGAAAAATTGCAAAAGAAAAGAACGTACCTGGTAGCATTAGTAAATTAAAAAAACAAGAATTAATTGATATAATTGAATCTAATTAAATTATTTTATATGTGCTTTAATATATATAAAATGAACAGTAAAGAATTCATTGACTATAAGAATAAAGAATTGCTTGGAGAGAATAGTCATAAATATTTAGGATATAATAATGTTTATACCACTTTTCCTCCTATAATGAATGACAGTAGATTAATGGATGCTTCATGGCAACCTAATTCTTATTTAAACAAAAATTTAATTATTAATAATAATATTGAAAACAATTGGCAATATAGACAATATTTAATTAATAATGGTAATAGTATTAGAGAATATAATTTTGACGAATGTCTCTATGAAATGGGTGCAAATAAATCTATTAATTATTTTGAAACAAGTGGTAATAAAGTTTATGGTAACCACAATTCTCCTCATTTATACAAATCTATTTTAGATGATAGTATGCCATTTGGTTCAACATCTGGTGATTTACAAAGTATTTATTTAACTAGACATCAATTAGATGCAAGAAAAATTGCTCCTTCAATTAATCAAGAAGAACTTTTAAAATATAAAAGATAATTTTTTATCAAATTATTGAGAAAATATATAAAAAACTATGGTGTTTTTATGTATTTAAATGAAATTAGTAAGTTTTGATATTGGAATCAAAAATATGGCCTATTGTGTTTTCGAAATTAGTGGAAACATGCCATTCATAAGTTCTTGGGATATTATTAATCTCACTGACCAAGAAAATATTGAAAAAAAATGCAATTGTCTTACAAAGGATAATACAATATGTAATAAAAATGCAATCTTCTATCATGAAAATAATTACTTTTGTAGAACCCATTCTAAAAAATCTGATCTAAAGGTTCTCGAAAAACCTATAAAAATTAATAAAACCTTATCTATAGAAAAATTAAATCATTTTTGTAGTACAAATAACATAATTATTAATTTTCAACAAAAAAAAGACAAGATTATTCAAGATATTAATCAATTTGTTGAGAAAAATTTCTTGAAAACTATTAAAAAAACGAAAAAAAAAAACTCAAATCAATATGATCTAATTGATTTGGGGTTTAAAATCAAAAATGAATTTAATAATGTAAATGATTTTAATTCTGTTACTCATGTAATTATAGAAAATCAAATATCACCTATTGCAAATAGGATGAAAACTTTACAAGGTATGGTTGCTCAATATTTTATTATGAAATTGGAGAAAATTTATATCGAATTTATTTCTTCTTCCAATAAACTAAAAAATTTTGAAATTGATGAGAAAACTTATAAGGAAAATAAAAAAAATGGAGTATTCTATTGTAATAAAGTTCTCGAAAACAATAAAAATATTTATATAAATTATTTAAATTACCTTTCTAATTATAAAAAAAAAGATGACCTTGCTGACTGTTTTCTTCAAGGAATCTGGTATGTCAAATTTAAAAATAATATTTGTTGTAATTTAAATATTAATTAATAAATATAATTGCGTAGAACTTAAAAATAAATATTATTAATTTATCATAAGTAATGGAATCTATTGATTTAGGAATTAAAGATTTAGAGTCGATCGATTTAAATTTAAATACTACTAATACTGATGATGACAGTAAAGATTTACCTGGCATTGAACTATTAATGAATGATAATGTAAAAAAATCACCAGTAAATAAAATCGAAGTTGGAGATTTAAATAACCTTGAAGATGAATTAAACAACTTATCTACAGTAGAAATTAATTTAAATAATAAAAATGAAACTAAAAAAAGCGAAACTACTTTTCTTGAAGGTATTAGTGGTGTTTTCAATAACATTGAAAAAAAAGAAGATAATCAAGCTACTTCTAACCTTGGTTCTGCTACTGCCGAATCTATTGGAAATACAAATACTTGGGATGGTTTTTCAAAAATAAATGATATCCCTGAAAGCAAAAACACTTATTTACCAAAACTATCCGATCGTGAAATTAGAAGAAAAAAGAAACTCATGCTTAAAAAACTTGAAGAATGGAACGATAAAGGTTTTATCAAAAACTATAGTAATTTTACTATGGATTCTAATTTTGATGAAATTGAAGATGAATACGAAACCGCAATTGAAGACAAAAGAAAAAAAGATAGTATCAAGCTTCAAGGATGGTGGTTCACAACATTTATCAATACCATTGAATATGGTAATGCTGCATTTGACCCTTTCGGGTTAAACTTAGATGGTTGGGGTGAGCAAGTTACTGAAGATTTAGATAGTTACGATGAGATCTTTGGTGAATTATATGACAAATATAAAGGTGGTAAAATGGCTCCTGAATTATCTCTTTTGTTAAGAATTGGTTTCAGTGCTGCAGTTGTTAATTTTACAAACAAAGCTTTATCAACATCTGTTCCTGGTTTTAACGATGTCATTCGTCAAAGTCCTGAATTAATGAAAGCATTTACTAATGCTACTGTTAATAGTATGAGCCAACAGTCTCCTGGTTTTGCATTTGCAAATCAAATGATGGAGGAAGAAAATTTCAAAAGACAACAGAAAGGACCACCTCCTCCTGCTCCTCTTAAAACAAGAGATTCACAACCTCCAGTAAGACCAGGACAAATGGCTTTTACTGAAAATATTAATGAAAGAAATGATATAAAAATGGCAAGAGGAAATGATACTGATGGTATATCTATTAATGAATTTTCTAATGTAAATAATATTACTACTACTACTACTAATACTTCCAAAAGACCCGAGATGAAAGGGCCTCAAAATAGTAACATTGATCAAATTTTAGCAGGATTAAAAACAAAAAATATTAATATTCAAGAAGAAAAAAACAATGACAATAAATCAGTAGTAAGTGTTAGTTCTCTTGGTGATATTAATGATCAAACTGTCCCAAAAGGTACCAAAAAAAGAAAACAAAAATCTGATAAAAACACAATTTCTCTCGACATTTAAAAAAAAATGATATAAAAATAATATCCATATTTAATTATATTTAATTATGGAGAATGTATATTGCAAATTATTTCAAATTCTTGATAATATCATAGAAATAGTTGAAAACATTACAAATTTATTAACAAATAATAAAACTTTTATTTTTGTATATAATAATGCTTCATACTATTCATGGAATTTATATGCCTATTATTATAACATTATTTTAGAACCAGAGGTTTATCCTTTTTTTGAATTTAATTATTTAATAAAAAAAGATTGCGAATCATCTTCCAGCAATAATGAGGATGCTATTCATTACAGTAATAATGTCCCTTTTATTGGAACATTAGCAAAATATAATAGTCTATCTTATAATACTCTAGAACTTAAATACAAAAGATTATATAAATTTATAAATAATTCATGTTTTGATCAAAATACATATGATTCTATATTTTTAGAATCAGTGCATAAATTTAAATTAGATAAAGATATTAATAAAACTTTATTCATGGCGAAATATATTTTTAACGATAAACTTCAAACACAATGTAAAATAATGAAAAGATCTTATATAGACGATGATGATAAATATAATTTTAATGATCAAATCTGTTATTTAAATTGTATGGAAAAACATGCATATTATTCTTCTAAAAATAAAATTGGATTCTTATCAATTGAATATAGTCATCCAAAGTTAGAATATCAACTCAGCATTAATTTAGATAGCTCTTATTATGTTCAAAATAATGATATATTAGACAATATTTTTATTGCAAACTATTTAAGAAAAAATTATAGAGAGGATAGTTTTATTTTAGATGACAATTATAAAATTAACATAATTGATCAAAATGCTAATATTTTTCAATTACAAAATAATGAATATATTCATTTAAAAAATCACGAAGAATGGTGTATTATAAAAAATTAGTTTAAAAAATTGAATTAAATTTTTATTATTTTTCTAAATAAAATAAAGATTATTTTGTTAGCAAATTATATGGAGTCTTCTTTGGATTCTTTAAAAAATACTAGTCATAATATTGATGATAAATGGACTTTATATTACCATTTACCACACGATAATGATTGGAGTATTTCTGGATATAAAATAATAATGTCAAATATTTCAACAGTAGAAGAAGTAAATTCTTTAATAAAATCTATTTCAGAGAATATTGTTAAAAATTGCATGTTATTTGTTATGAGACATAATATAGAACCATTATGGGAACACTCTGCTAATAAAAACGGTGGTTGTTTCTCTTATAAAATTTTAAATAAATACGTTTACAATGTATGGAACGATTTGTTTAGATTACTTTGTGGTGAATCATTAACTAAGGATACTAATATTTCTAAACATATAAATGGTATTACTATTTCACCAAAAAAAAATTTTTGTATTGTAAAAATCTGGTTTGATAACACTGAATATCAAGATCCTTCCATTATTACTGAAATAGATAATTTATCTTTACAAGGGTGTTTATTTAAAAAACATCAACCAGAATCATAAATTAATTGTTTTTATAAAATTGATATTAAAATATCTTTTTTTATATTATAAAAAATATGAGTGAAGAGAAAACTATTTACGGCGTTTATGAATCTTCTATGCTTAATAAAACTTTAAGATTAAATATTAAAGAAATTGGTTCTCAAATCAAACAGAATCTTGAAAACAAACTTAATAATTCTTTCATTGGTAAATGCATTCCTGAAGGTTTTATTAAACCTCAATCTATAAAGATTATAAATTACTCATCTGGTTTAATTAACGGTGAATTTATTGATTTTAATGTTAATTTTGAATGCAAAATTTGTAATCCGGTTGAAGGTATGTTAATCGAGTGTAATGTAAAAAATATTACCAAAGCTGGGATTAGTGCTGAATCTACTAATAATGATGACGGATATAATCCTATTAATGTTTTTATAGCACGTGACCATCACTATAATGATAATTATTTCAACAATGTTAAGGTTAATTCTAAAATTACTATATCAGTTATTGGTTCTAGATTCGAATTAAATGATCCATTCATAGTTGTACTTGGTAAATTAAAATCAACTTCCAAAAATGATGTTTCAAAAATAAGACCAACAATTAATATTATGAAAGAATAAATTTTAAAAACTATATAAATATTTCTTTTTTTTAATACATAATATGAATAAAAACGTTGAACAATTGAATGTTTTAAAAGAGAACATAGAACACTTAGAAAAAATCAGACAGATTGAAATTTTAAAAATTATTCACAAAAATCAAAGTTCTATTGTTAATGAAAATAAAAATGGTATTTATATTAATATGTCTTCTCTATCAAATGAAACTTTAGAAGAACTTAAAAATTACATGAAATATATTTATACCCAAGAAGAAGATCTAAGTATTAATGAAAATATTATGGAAACCTTTTTAAAAACATTTTTTTAAATAATTTAAAGCGATATTCCTAATAATAATATATGATTAAACACATTATTGAACACAAATTTCCTTCTAATAAAATTAGTAATATAGAGGATATTCCTAATTTCAAAAATAGCATGTTATCTAAGCAAAAAAAAGAACTAATAGATAAAACCAATATAGTAAATATCAATCTAAATTCTAAAAACCACATTAAAGATACTACAAAAGAACAAGATATACAATTTTCATATGAAAATGAACCCAAACCTACTGTTTTTAAAGATCCATATTTTAAACCTAAACAAAAGGATACACTTTTTTGGTGTATTTATATTTTAAAATATGGTTTTGCAAACTATAATAATGTTCATAATTTTGGAGTTTCTGAATTGGAAGAAAAAACAAAATGTTTAAAATATATTGATAAGAATATTTCTACGGTAAAATCTTGTAATTTTAAAGTTACTAACATATCTTTTAAAGAGATTAAAAGTGAATTAATAACTGAACATGTATATACTAGTTTCAAAGCCCTTATTGCTTTTATTTGTTACTTTAAATTTAATATTTATATTATACATGATTCAAAAAAAATGTATTTAAAATTTTCAAATGAAGACAATGAAATTAATCATATATTAATTAAAGATCAACATCATTACAAAATAATGCATTCTGATGTCAATAATACTGAATTACCTAAGTTTCTTAAGAATATGTATTGTTTAGATCACTTTGATAAACCAATTAAAGGGATTGGTAATTTTAAATCACAAGAAATTATTGATATTGCTACCAATATCGGTATTAATACTAATAATAAAAATAAAACACAAATTTATAATGAAATTAGAATGTTATTAATATGGTAGTAAAAAATTGAATTTGTTTTTTTTTAAAATAATATATGAATTACTATATATATTATTTATGAGTATTCAAAATGAAATTAAATCTGGATCTATACAATCTGAGGAAAAAAATTTACAAGATTCTAGAAAAGCATTTAATAACATTATCAATCTGTATTTAGAAAGCAATCCCGTATTGAAAGAAAATGGCGTTGATAAAGAATTTGAAATTAGATTTGGATCTAACAGAAAACTTGCCAAAGATATATCTAAAATTGATTACGATAATGTTGTTAAAACTCTCTATTCTTGTGGTTTTAAACCTGATATTGTTGATGGTATTCAAATGCTAAGAATTAGAAATGAATTTATTGATAAAAATACTGGTAAGGTTAAAATATCTAATATTCGTACTGAAATTAATGGATCTGAACTTGTTAAAAATTATTGTAAAACTAACAGTATTCAATCTATTATCGATATGCCATCTATTATTTCTAACCAAATTATTTTCACTAAAAAAATGTTGGCTCTTGATAAAAATAGTAACCCTATTAAACCTGTCGATATTAAAGATTTCAATTTTAGAGCTTCTTATCAAACTGAACAAACTTTCGTTATGAATTCTGGTATTAGCAAACAAATCATTAACACTTGGAATGATTCTAAAAAAATATTTAGATGTATTAATCGTGTTCGGTTTTCACACCCTGAATTCCCTCTCTTTGTTGATATGAGTATTGTTAAATCTTCCAGGACTAAAAACTACGTTCAAGTTCCTGAATATACCATCCAAGATGCAAATGTTTTTAACAATCCTGAAACTTATGAAATTGAAATTGAAATTGATAATACAAGTAAATATACCTCATATTTCGATCCTAATGATAAAAGTAAAGTTGAATATGTTATTAACTCTATCAAAAAAGCTATTCGAATCATCTTGACTGGACTACAAAATACAAAATATCCTATTTCTTATTTAGAAATACAAAGCGTTAAAAATATGTATCTCAAAACTTTATACGGTAAAGATTTTGAAATCCCTAAAAAAGTTACTGGTTATTATTTTATCGGTCCTTCTTCCCTTACATTACAAAACGAAAACTTACTACCCAATGAAGATAATAAAAATATTACTAGTATTCTAAAAAATTTTACTGTAACTGATAAAGCGGATGGAGAAAGAATGCTTTTATTTATCTCTAATTCTGGAAAGATTTATATGATTGATAAAAACATGAACGTACTTTTCACTGGTACTTCTACAAAACAAAAAAATGTATTCAATTCTATTATTGATGGCGAATTCATTAAACAAGATAAAAATGGTAATCATATTAATTTATATGCTGCTTTCGATATCTATTTTGTCAATAATAAAGATGTACGAGATTTACCACTTACTTTCAGTGATGACGATGATATTACAAATGACGAAACTATTACTAATAAAAAAACTAGATTAAATTATCTCGATACTGTTATTAGTACCCTTAATATAGTTTCTGTCCTTAATAACGAATCTAAACAAAAAAAACCTACTAATTTTACTATTAAATGTAAAAACTTTTACTCAACCTCTAATGGTACTATATTTCAAGCTTGTTCTACTATCCTCTCTAATATTAGAGACTCTCTATTTGAATACAATACTGATGGTCTCATTTTTACACCTTCCAATTATCCTGTAGGTGGTGAAGATATTGATAAACCCGGTCCTCTTTCTAAACACACTTGGTCTAAGTCCTTTAAATGGAAACCTCCTGAATTTAATACTATTGATTTCTTGGTCACAATGAAAAAAGATGAAACTGGAAAAGATGAAATACATCATGTATTCACAGATGGTAACAATTTTGAAAACAATCAAAACATTTTACAATATAAAACATTAATATTAAGATGTGGTTTTGATGAAAAAAAACATTCTTATATGAATCCTTATCAAAATATTATATCTGATGATTTACCGTCCTCTCATGACTATAATGATAATGAAAATTCTTATAAACCAGTTCCATTTATACCTAATAATCCATATGATGAAAATGCATATCTCTGTAATGTTTATTTACAAAACAAAGGTGATAAAACATTTATGACTACTCAAGAAAACGAATATTTTGAAGAAAATATGATTGTTGAATTCTACTATGATAAATCCAAACCTGAAAACTGGAAATGGATCCCGTTAAGAGTTCGTTACGACAAGACTTCTGAGCTTAGATCTGGTATAAAAAATTATGGTAACCCTTTCTATGTTGCTAATAGCAATTGGCATACTATACACTTTCCAATTACTGAAAATATGTTATCAACAGGACAAAATATTTCTGATATAAACAATAATTATGATATTTATTATAATCACAATATTAATAAAACCATCACTAGAAATCTTAGAAATTTTCATAATTTTCTTAAGAAAAAACTTATTTCTTCTGTTTCTAATAGAAATGATATTTTAATTGATTATTCTGTTGGTAAAGCTGGTGATTTACATAAATGGAACTTTTCAAAATTATCGTTTGTATATGGTATTGATATCTCTAGAGACAATATTCATAACCCTATTGATGGTGCCTGTGCTAGATATCTTGATGCTTATAAAAATAATAATAAATTACCCAAAGTTCTATTTTCGGTTGGTAATACCAGTGCTTCCATTAGAAATGGTGATGCATTTGATAACGATAAAGATAAAAAAATCAGTAAAGCTATTTTTGGTGATGGACCTAAAGATTTAAAAATACTTGGTAAAGGTGTTTATGATCAATATGGAGTTGCTATTAATGGCTTTAATATTGGTTCTTGTCAGTTTTCAATTCATTATTTCTTTGAAAATAAAATTACTTTACATAATTTTCTTAAAAATATTTCTGATACAATCAAAGTAAATGGGTATTTTATAGGAACTTGTTTCGATGGTAAAACAGTTTTTGAATCTCTTTCTAAGAAAACTATTAATTCTGGATTTGTAATTATGGACAATGATTATAAAATGTTTGAAATTATTAAATTATATGCTCAAACTGGTTTTCCAGATGATGAAAATTCTTTAAATTATCCTATTAATGTTTATCAAGAAAGTATTAATAAATATTTCAGAGAATATTTGGTCAATTTTGATTATTTTACACAAATCATGGAAGATTATGGCTTTTCTCTTATTTCTAATGAAGAAGCTTCTAATATTGGCATGTATTCAGGATCTGCATTATTCTCTAGTTTTTATAATAACATTAAATCCGATTCTAATATTGAAAATGATTTTATATCTCAATATAAAAATCAACTTAATATGAGTGAGCAAGAGAAAAAAATATCTTTCCTTAATCGTTATTTTATATTCAAAAAGAATAGAAATGTTGATACAAACAAATTAATTAAATTATTTGTAAATCAATCCAATTCTATTATTAAAGAACCTAATGACAATAATATAGACAGTAAAAATAATGTTATTCAAGAAAATGCTGATATAGTTATAAAACCTAAAGCTAAAAAATTAAAAAAAGATAAAATTATTATTCAAACATAATAATGATTTAAATATATTTTTTTATAAATAATATCAATTAATGACATATTATTTATTACCTAAAAATTCATTCTATTTACATAATCATATAGATATTACTTTTAATGATAAACTCCCAAATATTTATTTATCATTCTCTTTATCCAAATATCTTTCTAATATGAAAGAGAAAATTGATAAAAATTCTATTGACTGGGATAATACTAAAAAATATACTAATCCTTTTGAATTTATACACACTATAGTACCTAATAAAAACAAAAGTGTTTCCAAATACAAGCCTTTATCTCGGTCTTTTTTTAAAATGATCGAAATTATGCATCTTCTCAAGATTGATATTGATTCTGAAAATCCAATTAATAGTTTTCACTTAGCTGAAGGTCCAGGTGGTTTTATTGAAGCTCTACTTGAATTAAGAAAAAATAAAAATGACAAATACATTGGTATGACACTAATTAATGATTCTGATAACAATGTTCCTGGCTGGAAAAAAAGCAATGTTTTTTTATCCAAAAACAAAAATGTAATCATTGAATCTGGTATTACTAAGGATGGTAATTTACTCGATATTCTTAATTTTAAATATTGTTTTGACAAATATGCTAATTCAATGGAAATTATTACTGCTGATGGTGGTTTCGATTTCTCTCATGATTTTAGTAATCAAGAAATTAATATTGCTAATTTATTATTTGCTCAAATTGCTTTTGCTATCATTATGCAAAAAAAAAATGGAACATTTATATTAAAAATTTTTGATTCTTTTATGAAACATACTATTGATCTACTTGCTATCTTATCATCTTTTTATGAAAAAGTATATATTGTTAAACCAAATACTAGTAGATATGCCAATTCTGAAAAATATATCGTTTGCAAAAATTTTATTTTTAATGAAAATTCTGAATATTATTTTAATCTCTTCTATCATCCCCTTAATAATATGCTTAATAATAGTGATAAATATATTGAACGCTTTCTAAATTGTGACATTTCTTTATATTTTTTAAGTAAATTACAAGAGTATAATGCAATCTTCGGACAGCAACAACTTGAAAATATTTATCATACACTTGCTATTATTCAAAATAAAAGTAAATTTGACAAGTATTCTAATAATATTAAAAATAACATTATTAAATGCATCAATTGGTGCAATAAATATAACATTGATTCTTATTCCGCTGAATCACTAATAGATTAGATATTATTATAAGTTTCGCTTTCATTATAATTTACTTTAAATCCTAAATCTTCTAAAAAGCCTATTGATATTCTACTTAGAGGTATAGACACTGTTCTTAATTGACTATCTATCCAACCTGACATTAATTCTATATCTAATCCTTCATGGTAACTACCATTTATATATCTATTGTTATTTCCTTCTTCTGGATGAACTCCTTCTGTCCCACCTCCTCCATCATCCTCTATTGGTATTCCTATTAAATCCTTTGATGAATGGTACCTTCTATATTCTTTTAGTGCATATATTCCTTTGTAATAGGATTCTGTTCCTCCGTTATAAATCTCGATTGGTGAATTGTTAGCTAAAAAATTTTTTCCTGTACCATTATTTCTTTGATCCCACCATAATGGTCCTATCCCTAGAATATGACCTATTTCATGTAATGTTACATAATATAATTTGTTAAATCCTGATGCATATCTATCATATCTCATTCTTGTTATTCCACTATTTAATGAATTACTATATGTTGATGAACTATATAATCTTTTATCTGCAAATTGATTGTATAAATTTAATTGAAAGAAACCTTTTTTTGGTAACAAATTGTACCCATAAATATATTCATCTATATAGTTAGATACATAGTATCCTTCTCTTAAAACATTATTTTCTAAACTAGGAACATATATATTTTCTAGATATGCACCTCCTAATACATAACCTTCATTTGGGTTTGATGGTATGTCTATAAAAGCACTTACTGATACTTGAATTTTATAATTATCATTATTCTTATTATAAATACCTTCTATTACCATATCCCACTTATCAAATGCTCTTTTTATATAAAATTTATCATTTGAATTAAATGATGACCATGTATAATTATGATAATAATTTGTATCTGATACTAATATATTTGTTTCATCAAAAATAATAGTAAAAATGCTTTTAAAACTTACTATAAATTTTCCTCCCCATTTTAAATAATTCGATATTGTTTGATTATTTAAATAGTAGGCTATATTTCTTAAATTTTCATCATTACTATTTATATCTGCCAAACTCACATTAGAATAAGCATGAGTATAAGAATCTCTCGTACCTAAATTTACCATATTTAAATTTAAAAATGTTGAACCTTTTATTGATAAATTCAAATCTAATGTTGTTCCACAATTTTCAAAACTATTCGATTCTATTGTTTTTAAATCTTTTGGCATTTCAAAATAATTTAATGATGTGCAATTTTTAAATGCTTCGCTTCCTATTGATTTCAATTTACTATATTCTTGAAATTCTACTCTTTCTAGATTTGTGCAACCCTCAAATAAATTATTTGAAATTGATTCCTCCTTCCCTGATATTTTTATTTCTTTTATTTCATCTTTCTCTATTTCAGATAATTCATTTAAATTTCCTGAATAATAATAATGAGATCCGTTTGTTTTTTTTATAAATATACAATTTGCTAGTTCATTTGCTATTAATTTATCTTCATTTTGATTACCTGATATATCAAATTCTGTATAATCTTTCCATTTTCTACTAGCTAATTCTTGTGCTATTCCTATGTGATTCATATATATATATATATTTTTATATATATGAACCTAGACTTTATTTAATTTTGTTGAATTCTCTGTATAAAGTAATTTTACTTTTTCAAAACTACCTGTTTCACTCTTTACGAATGCTGGTGTAAATTTATCTTCTAATTCTCCATCTGTTATTAAGCCTTTTCTTGTAAAATTCATTACATTCATACCTACCATTGATCCTGTTGATATTGCTCTTGTTGTTGTCACTATTCCACTTCCTGATGTTGATACTATCTCTACACCCCCTGGTGATTCGTCATCATTGTATAATAATCCTCCAACATCTTTTACTAAATCACAATATACTAATTCTGGATTTGCTGTACTACTTATTAAATTCATTAAAACCTTTGGTGTATTTGCTACCAAATTAAAACCGTAGGTAAAACTATTTGTTGATCCTGATTGTGTGTTTTGACCAGTAAAACCATTTATTCTTGTTAATCCATCTGTCGGATGATTACTTGTATTTTCTGTTACATACCAATCTGACGAATTATTAAATATATGATTTCCATCAGCTATCATATCTGTTTCATTATTTAAAGTTGTTGATGTTATTCCCGGGGTAAAATTCACTTCATCGCTTAATTTTACGTAATGAGAATTTGTTGCATCTACACTATCCTCTTTAAATCTTAAATCAAATCCTGTAATTACACAATCTTTATCACTTGATAATACTATTTGAACACCAGGAACGTCATTTAATGAACTTCCTAAAACTGTACCTAAACTTTCATAATATTTGGCTTCTACAGATATTTTTCCAGTTTCGCTTTGTATATATCTTACTGGTATTTCATATCCAGGTAATTGTGCTAAAGCTGATGCGATATATACGACATCACCAATATCTATTTCACCATTTCCAGTTACATCAGCTATATCTACACTTGGTAATGTATATCCAGGTAATTGGGCTAAAGCTGATGCGATATATACGACATCACCAATATCTACAGATCCATTATTTGTCACATCTCCAAATAATCTAGACATTTGTATTATATTATATTATAATATAATACAATTTTTAAAATTTCAAAAATATATATTTTAAATTAAACTCGTTATTGTTTATACGATAGACACAGTCCAATTATCGCCACCTGGCTTGGTTAAAGTAGCTGAATCGAGAGTAACTGCACTATTATCATATTTAATTCTGAAAAGAGGTTTAAAGTCTGAAGTTAGCGTTTCGTATTGCGCCACATCTGCTGTAGTTCCATTAATTAATCCTTGAGTTGCATTATTTAATCCGAATAAATTTTTCGTTAAGTTCCAATCAGCTAATTTGGAAAATTTTACCCAACCATTGCTCCAACTTTCTCTCTGAAAACTGTCTAATGTCGTCTCAGCATCGGATGTCGCTAATACAGACATTCTAAAATCAAATGCGATAAGAGTCTTATCGGTTCCATCTAACGATCTAGCTGATATTATAACCATATTTTCTGTAGTCGCTGCCATGCCACCAGCCCCTGTCATATCTATACCATTTATAGTATCAGGAAAAGCTCCAGGCCATACTGCACCAGTAGTGTATTCAAGTTTTATTTCGATATCACTTGTCGATGCCGCGGTTGCTTCAGGTTCAGGTTCTGGTTCTGGCTCTGGTTCTGGCTCTGGTTCTGGTACTATTGCTGGATTTTCAACATAGACAAAATAACCAGTATTTGTTTTTAAATCTGGATTAGAATTTACATCTATTTGAGTCCAACTTTCTTGTGTTAATGTAGTATCATGTGCTACTCCTTCTTTTAATTCATAAATATATCTGTAAAAGATTGATTTATTAACTCCCCATGCTGTAGTGACTTCATCCCAATTTCCATCAGCATTTGGAGATACTAAATACCATTTCTTCTCAGTGAATAATCCACTCATTATATATATTAATAATAAAATATTTATTTATATTTTATTATCGTGTTTTGCTAAATCATTTTTCTTGTTTCTAATAAAATCATTAACATCTAATCAAGTTGCTTGATCTTTAATTTTATAAATCATCTTAAATTATAATTGGTATATATTCAATTACTACTTAAGGCTCTAATTTTGTGGCTCAGGTTCTGGTTCAAATTCAATATCTGGAGTATAATATCTTTTAATCTCTACCATGATTGAACTATCTAATGGCAATGATAATTCAGCATTATTATTAAAAGCTGAATAAACTTCATAAGTTGATACAAAAATGTTGTTATTTTTTTTTCCAATTGATTTAGTATCACCACCAATAATTGCTAAATTACTATTTGTAACTGTTTGGCTATTTGAATTTCTTTCATTCTGTGATCCTTCCGTTATTAATTCCATAGAAGCATTTTCGTTTCCTTGTGTTAAAATTAAATTAATATTTAAATTTCCATTATAAGTTAAATCGTTGCTATTACTACAAGTTAAATTAGAGCTACTTGTACCTGCAACACTCCAAACTTTATTTTCATGAATTAAAACTGATAATCCTTGAATTCCTCCACCTAAATCAAGTAAAACATAATTTTTATCATTACTGTAATAACTAATATCTTCTATTTCTATCCTTACTTCAAAATGATCATAAATTTCTTCTTTTATATAATCTGTTGTAATAAATTCATCTTGACTTATATCTAAATTTCCCCCATTAGGTAATGTTTTTTTATATAATATTTTTTCAATTAGTGTTTCTGGCTCTGCTTCTGCAGTTAATGACTTTAAATCTACAGACATTCTTTTTCCATTATCAGTTACATTATTAACATAATAATTTATTACTCCGCATTTATGTGCAATTCCACCTGAATTTAAAGATGCATTTCTTGGATAATTATTAGGTATTGTCACTGATAGATAATCGTTTTCATTTTTTAAATTATTTGTTGTATTTATTCCATTAGTATTACCATAACTTATAGATAAATCTGGATTTACTATATTAAAATTATCATCTGACGTATCTGTTTTATTAAAGAAAACAGTTGAATTACTATATAAACTTGGAACATAAATTCCAGATCCATCCTTTTCTTCACTTATTATTACTCCCCCACTTGTATTAGATCTCACATAATATTGAAAGAATGTCTTTGGTGTATATTCATGTGCTTTTGTATAATCTACTACCCATCCAATGTCTTCTAGAAACCCAATTGTTACTCTACTTAATGGATTATCCACATTTTTCCAAGACTCACTAAATGCAGTCATCAATTCATCATCTAATCCAGGATGATAATAACCATTTATAAATCTGTTTGGAGAACTTATATTATGCTGATGTCCTTCTTCAGGATGAGCATTTTTACTTCCTGTATTACCATCATCCTCAATTGGTATTCCAAATAAATTATTTGATATATCTGGGAAATAGGATTTGTACTCACGAAGTGCATTTTCTCCATTATAATATCTTTTTCCGTCACTTTCCACTACAACTGGTTTATTTATTGGAGGTACATCTGGTATAAAGTTAAAACTACCTATTCCTAATACATGACCGATTTCATGTAAAGCCGTATAATGCAATAAAGATTTACCTGATGGTTTTATGCTATTTTTCATCGCTGCTAATCTATTTGAATTCATATTTACAGTTCCTGTTGATGGAAACATTTTGCCAAATTCAGTTTCTTCATATGAATCACCGAAAAACCTGGTGTATCCTATTCCAGCTGATCCTAATACATTAGGATCTAAATCTACAAAATTAAATTTTATCTCAACCTTATGAGAAATTGTATTTTGATATGGTTTTATTCCAGAAGGAAGTATTTCATTCCATTCATCAACTGCTTCGTTTATTATTGTAACATAATCATTATATTCTTCCATA
>MDSZ01176695.1_pt1 | contig 16686 bp, 18 predicted proteins | sample 811201 | NCBI WGS metagenome assembly MDSZ01 (sample SAMN05326647, study PRJNA326480) | marine metagenome | isolation source: seawater | place: Indian Ocean: North | collected 2010
TAAATTCAATATCGGTATCACAGCTGGACTAGAGATGACAGCATGTCCGCCTGTTTGGTTAGAGGGTATGAATAGAATGGATATGAATATTGTTCCATCTAATTTTGTAAAAGACACAATGAATCGTATAGTTTTTGATATTAACGATGAACAAACAAAACAAAAAAAAGGTGAGTTAAAAAATACAAAACCAATCGAAGTTTTATTTGAGGGGACAGACACAAATATTTTTAAAAAGACTAATGAGTTCAGTGCACCATTTCTTAAAGAAATGAAAAAAGTTAAAGAGTCTTTTAATTTTTTATATGTGGGACATTGGTTACAAGGTGATTTAGGTAAAGACAGAAAAGATACTGGCATGATGTTAAAAGTGTTTTTAGAGACCTTTAAAAACATGAAAAATAGTCCAGGTTTAATCATGAAAACGAGTGGTGCTGGGTTTTCAGTATTGGATAGAGAGCAAATGTTAGCAAAGATAAAATCAATAAAATCCATGATAAAAGGTGACCTACCAAACGTATATTTATTACATGGTGATTTTACCGACAATGAAATGAATGAATTGTATAATCATCCAAAAGTAAAGGCACACGTCAATCTAACACACGGTGAGGGATTTGGTCGTCCACTTCTTGAGGCTAGTATTTCACAAAAACCTGTGATTGCACCTAATTGGAGTGGTCATGTTGATTTTTTGAATAAAGACCAGGCAATATTATTAAACGGAGACTTAACTAGTGTCGAGAAAGGTTCGGTACCTGATGAATTTTTAGTTGATGGTTCACAATGGTTTACCGTTAACTATCAAGAAGCTTCAGCGTATATGAGTGATGTATATAAAAACTACAGAAAATATTCTTTAAATGCAAAGAAATTAGGCACGATAAACAAATCCAAATTTTCCTTAAATGCTATGACAAGACAACTTGATAAAATTCTGAATCAGTATGTACCTGAATTTCCAAAAGAGGTAAAATTAAATCTACCAAAATTAAAAAAAGTAGGTGGTGATAATCTTCCAAAAATAAAACTACCAAAATTAAAGAAAGTATAATATGGAAAAAGTAATAGATTGTCCAGTTTGTTTTGATAATGATAAATGTTTTGAGGATGAACAAGATGGTTTTAGTTCTTACCTTTGCTTTAATTGTGGTTACATGAGTGATTCTAGATATGAATTAGGTAGTCTTAAGTTAGATGATAATTTAAAAAAATCACCACGATTAATACAAGACAATAAATTTCACGATAAAAAAAGAAATATAATTTGGTTTCCGGCTGTATTGAATATGGGTGAGTTAGGTATGATTTTTCCTGAGGGAACAAAAGATGAAGACGATTATGTTTGGAAATACGCTAAAATCGTAGAGATACCTGAGGGTCAACGTGAGATTTATGATAATTATGATAGAAGACTTGATGTTGAAAATGCAAAGACATTTAAGAAAACTGAATTTTTAGCAGCCTGTAAAGAGATGGGTATCACAAAGGATTTGAGTTAGTATGCCAAAAAAACCATATACTTGGGGAAAAGTTAAAGCTGGTGACATAATATCTTTTCGATATAAAAGTAAAAAAGATAATGTGGCAACACTAGATACACTACTTGTTTTGAACACCAATCTACCATTCAAAAAAAAAGATGGTACAACAAATTTTCACCTAGTTGGTTTAAAATTAGAAAGTCAAGGTACTATCCCATTGGTGAAAAACAAACCAGCGTTGGTACGTATAATAGAAAAAATTGGTGACGTTAAAATTGTTGAGGGTACGGATGATATATTTAGAGTTGTACCTTTTAATGTAGGCCCTAGAGGTGTATCCAAAAAGTTGTATGCAAGAATAAAGGAAGTAATAGAAAAGTATTCAATGTATCGAACTTATGATTTTATAGAGGCAAAAAAATCAGCTGTTTTTTTAGAGCCAGTTGAACTTCCAAACAATGTCATGGAGTTATTACGTGAAACTTAGTTATGGAATAACAGTCCACGATGAGGCTGAAGAACTAAAAAGGTTATTAAATATTCTAACAGATAATATAGATAAAGAAGATGAGATAGTCATTTGTATCGATGGGGATGATGTAAAAGTAGAGTCAGTCGTAGGTGAATATTTATCTGAAAATGAAGCCATAGTTTATAAAAGAAAACTTGATGGTGATTTTGCTGCACAAAAAAATTCTGTCATAGAGAACTCTAGTGGTGATTATATTTTTCATATCGACGCTGATGAGTACCCAAGTGATGGTTTATTAGAATATGTCAAGCCTGTTTTAGAAATAAATAAAGTAGATTTGATTTGGGTTCCACGAGTAAATACTGTTGATGGATTGACCGATGAATATTGTAACAAGTGGGGTTGGAGAATTACGCAAAATGGTTGGGTTAATTATCCTGATTATCAGAGTCGTATTTTTAGAAATGATAAATCTATAAGATGGCAAAATAAAGTACATGAAAGAATTTTTGGAGCTAAAGAATACTCCCATTTACCACCAAATGAAACGTTGAGTTTATATCATCCCAAAACAATTAACAAACAAATAAAACAAAATGAGTTTTACAGTCAAATATGATAAAAATTAAATTATTAGAACATGAAATTCACAGGAATGAAACAACGTTTCGTCCGTTTTTATTCGCACAAAATACACTACGTGAAGTTGGTATTGAATTTACAACTTCAGATGATTACGATTATGCTTGGGTTGGACAAGCTAGTATTATTGACAAAAAGAAATCACTAAGAGAATCAATAGATAAGGGACTTGAGTTTTTATCTGGTCTTAATGGTGATTACATGATAATAGATGGTCAAGACGCCACATCATTGATTGGGACTATTGATGTTTTTAGAGAATCAAACGCACTATTGTTTTTAAAAAACTCTTATCTAAAAGATTTTGACTTATATAAACAAGGTTGGATGAATGGTAGAATATATTGGGGTGAAGGAGATTATACAGTTCCTGATATTGATGAATTAAAACCAAAAATGAAACTAACAGGTTGTAATTGGTTAGGAACAATCAACCCACAAATGATGAATTATAACGCTGATAAAAAATATGATGTATCATGTATGTTTAGTTGGGGTGACATTGAGAATTTTGAGCATGATATTCAAACTAATATTCCCTATGATGACCATCGTAGAATACTATTAGAAAAATTAGAAAAAACTAATTATAACGTGGTTAGAAGAGAATCAGGAGTTCGTATTCCACAACAAGAATTCTATCAAAATATGTATGACTCTAAAATAGTTATGGCTCCAATAGGATATGGAGAGATGGCAGTTAGAGATATAGAAGCGGCCGGATTCGGTTCTGTTCTAATTAAGCCAGATATGGATTATATTTATTCTAAGCCGTTTGTTTATGAGGATGGTGAGACTTATATTGCTTGTAAATACGATTGGTCAGACGTTGAAGATAAAATAGATTATGTCTTATCAAATTATAAGGAGTTACAACCTCATTTAGTTGAAAATATGAGAAAAAGATTCAAGGAACAATACTCACACGAGAATCTAGCATTACATTTGTATGATATGTTTAGGAATCTACCGTCAATGTCAGTAGAGAATGCAGAAAATACAACCACAGACATTACATTGAATGAAATTGAAAAAATTCAATCGGTAGTCGATATTTGTGATGGTATGTGTTTTGACCAATACAAATCTATTTACAATTGTATCAAAGAAAAAGAGGGTTCTAATGTTTTGGTTTTCGGTGTGGGTAGTGATTCAGATTTGTGGCATGAGACGAATCAAAATGGTAAAACAGTTTTTTTAGAAAATCATGATGAATGGTTAAAAAAAGTCAATCAAGAATCACCTCATTTAAACGTATACGAAATTCAATACACCAATAATGGATATGAAGCTGACAAGTTAATGAATGAATATATTTCAGGAAATCACGATTGTCTTTCTGTGGATTTACCAGATGAAGTTAGGAATACTAAGTGGGATGTTATTATAGTTGACGCTCCAGCTGCGTGGGATTACAAATACCCTTGTAGAATGAAAAGTATTTATGAAGCTTACAATTTAGCAAAAAATTCAGACCACATAGATATTTTTGTACACGATACACATAGAGAAATAGAAATCAAATACTGTGATTATTTCTTAAGACCTAATTTTGATTTTGTCCAAGAGGTTACAGACCCACCTGGTTCACGTTGGGAAGGTCGAAAGTTATTTCATTTTAGAAAGTAGGTGAAAATGTTTAGTTATAATGAATTTAAAAATCTAATAAATATAGTGCAACAAAACTTACCAATTGTTGACTATAAAGACGTTAAAGATAACACGAAGAAGTTTTGCGTGTTGAGACACGATATAGAGTTTTCAATTGATAGAGCATACAAATTAGCTAAAATAGAAAATGAATTAGGCGTTGAATCAACATATACTGTCCAAGTCCGAAACAACACATACAACGCATTATCTGAGAAAAATATTAACTTAATTTCAAAGATTAGAGACTTGGGTCATCACATAGGTCTACACCAGAATCCACCATCCTCGATGAAATTAGAGACCTTAAAAGACTATATTATGAGAGATATAAACATATTAGAGGATTCTTATGGATTTGAGATAGATAGATTTGCGTTTCATAGACCAAAAAAAGAGTATTTAAATTGTTATGTTGAATTAGAAAATAAAATCAATTGTTATGATAAAAAGTTTTTTCATTTTTTTGAGGATAAACCAGAGACTTTAGAAATATTATATTTAGCAGATTCCAATCATAAATGGAAGTATGGATATCCATTAGATTTTGATTTTTCTAAAATAGACAAGTTACAATTACTAACACATCCGTTTTCTTGGTCAGAAAAAGGAGCTGATAATTACGCTAATTTCGTATCCTTGATACGAGAGAGAAATGATGAATTAGTTAATTCAATGAACACCGAAACAAATACCTTTCCACAGGAGTTATTGTCTTGAAATATAAAGTTGTCGTCTTTGGAACAAAAGAATCAACAGCTCACATAATAAAAAAGTTTAAAAAAGATATTGATTTAGTCGTTACTATTAACAATGAAAATTCCTACAATATTTCAGGTAAGGGGGATGTCGAGGGAACGGCTAAATCGAATAATATTGAGTGCTTTACAACGGATGATTACACGTTGAAATCTTGCACAGAATTTTTTCAAAGTAATGAGTTCGAAATCGGAATCAGTTATGGATGGCAAAGATTGATACCTCAATCAATTTTAGATGAATTTAAGCAAGGTGTCTTTGGAACTCACGCTAGTCCACTTGGTTTACCTTATGGTAAAGGTAGGTCACCACTTAATTGGTCAATAATTAGAGACTTTAAACAAGTTTACTTTAATGTTTTTAAGTACGTAGCAAAAGCAGATAGTGGTGAAATTTTTTCAACAACAAAGTTTGAAATTAATGATTGGGATACAATTGAGTCGATAAAAATTAAGGACTTGATTGTTACTGAACGAGAAATAAGTAGATTGATTCAAGATTTTAAAGAAAATAGAATAACTTTATTTTCACAAAAAAATAATATTGAAGAGACTTTTTTTCCAAAACGAGCACCGAAAGATGGTAAAATAGATTTATGGTCAACACCAAGAGAAATCTATAATTTAGTACGTGGTGTCACTAGACCATTTCCAGGTGCTTTTCTCATGTTCGGTGATTATAAAGTAACAATTTGGGATGCTGTTCCGTTTGATAATCAACTTAATTTTAATTATTATGGTTTAGGACAAGTCATAAGAAAAGTTAAAAATAAATTGATAATCAAGTTAGATGGTGGTACTTTATTAATTAACGATTATGAATGTGATGTTGAAATAAAAGAGGGTGATGAATTAGAATGAAAAAAAATGTAATCTGGTGGCCAGCTGTAAAGAATAAAGACCACAATGATAAATACGGTAACTTTGATTATTTTGAATATTCGAGGAAGACTTGGGAGTTTTGGTGTGAGAAAAATAATGTTTTATTCGTGCCTTTTGAAGAACCAGTGGAGCAAAACTTACATGACTATCGTATTAATTGGCAGAAAGCAATATTTGTATTTGATGAATTAGAACGTAGGGGTATTGATTATGACCAAATTGCTTTAGTGGATAGCACGGTCATGGTTAAATGGAGTTGTCCAAATTTTTTTGAATTGACAGATAGAAAATTTACCGTGACAAGAGACATTGATAATATGAGTTGGACTCATGATAGTATTCAAGGTTATAAAAATATCTTTGATGATTTTGATTTAGATTCAACAAAATATTTTAGGTCTGGCTTCATGGTATTCAATGAAACACATAAAAATTTATTTCAAGATTTAAAAAATTTTTACATAAAAAACAAAAGAGATTTTATAAAATTACAAGACGAGGTCGTACGAAAAGGTAATGACCAAACACCGATTAATTATTGGGTACAAAAAAATAATATAGAGTTAAAATTTTTACCACAAGCCTTATGGATGTGTTCACACATGCACAGAAAAGAAATGTTATCCCATAACTGGCAACTTGATGAGGATAAAACACCGTTTTTCATTAAATATGCTAATAATTGGATGTTCAATGGTATACCAAAAGACCAAAGAACATCTTTGATGAGTCAAACTTGGGAATTAGTCAAGAACAATTATACATTTGATGAAACAGAGTTATTACTAAACTCAGTAAACCACAAGGACACTTTTAAAAACGCCACATCGAGAAAATTTAAACAAGACTTACTAGAATTTTTTTCTGAGGATAAATATAAAAATATGACTATGGTCGAATTTGGAGCATGTCACGGAGATACGACAAAAGTTTTTAGTAAATTATTTAAAAAAGTATATGCTTATGATTGGTCTGAAGAAAACGTTGAAAGAATAAATATCAAATGTAAAGGTTGTGATAACGTGGAGACAAAAGTAATGGACGTTGTAAAAGACGAGTGGAAACTACCACAAGCTCAAATTGTGTTTGTTGATGCTAGTCATGATTATCCACAAGTTGCAATAGATATACAAAAGACGTTAGATTACTTTGATAATCCAATTATAATAATGGATGATTACGGTAATCCGAACAACCGAAATATTAGAGTGTCGATAGATGAAAAAATAAAAGAGGGACAGATAAAGATTCGTAAATTTATTGGTGAGGACAAAGGTTTTAAAACTAAAGCTGGTTGGGAGATGATTGATAAAGAGGGAGTGATTTTGTGGTAAAAGCTATTTTTATATCAGTTAGAACAGGTTCATCTCGTTTACCAAATAAATCAATGCTTAAAATAAAAGATAAACATACAATTGAATACGTGATTGATGCTGTAAAAAAATCACAACATGCTGATAAGATTGTTCTTTGTACGACTGAGAATGCAGAGGATGTGATACTCGGTGCAGTTGCCGAAGTTAATCGAATAAAGTTTTGTTATGGTAATGAAAATAATAAATTGAAGAGGTGGTACGAAGCCGCTCAAAAATTTAATGTTGATTACTTCGTAACGGTTGATGGTGATGATTTATTTTATGATGCAAGATTAGCCGATTTATGTTTTCAACAAATTGGTGATTCGGATATGATAAACGGACAAGGATTATATAACGACACTTATGGCATAAAAACTAAGACACTTGAATCTATGTTACATATCCTTGAGGACAAAGTTATTGAACCACACGAAATGGTAAAACTATTTCAAAATAAATTTGATATCAAAACTCCGACCAACATACCTGAGATTTTACAAAAACAAAATATTCGAATGACACTAGATTACGAAGAGGACTTTAATTTTTTTGAAAATGTAATAAATAATGTCAAAGATAATTTTGTATTAGATGATATACTTTTATATTTAAAAGAAAATAAATCTGTAGTTGACATTAATTATTTTAGAGAAGACGATTGGAAAAAAAATCAGGAGGTGCTTAATTGAGAGATATACTAACTAATCCAAAAGGTAAATATAACGGTAATGAATTGGAATACGTTCTTGATGTTTTGGATTCTGAGAATCAAGAAAGAAAAGCAAATCCTTTTGTGAATAGATTTGAAAATCAATTCAGTAAAAAGTTTCGTAGTAAATATGCTATAGCTCATAACTCAGGCACATCAACATTACATAGTTGTTTAGTTGCAGCAGGTGTCAAATGTGGAGATGAGGTTATATCACCAGCTCACACCGTAATAATGAATTCTTTCGTGACACTACAAATTGGTGCAACTCCAGTATACGTTGATATAGACCCCGATACTTTTAATATGTGTCCGAAAGATTTAGAAAACAAGATAACTGAAAAGACTAAAGCAATACAAGTTGTTCATATGCATGGTAATCCATCAGATATGATTGAGATAATGAGAATATCAGAAAAATATGATATACCAGTAATCGAGGATTCTGCACAATGTGTTCTTGGTTTTATCGACGGAAAACTAGTTGGTACTTTTGGAGATATGGCTAGTTGGAGTTTTGAAAATAAAAAACATATTTCAACTGGTGAAGGCGGTATGGTAACAACAGATAATAAGGATTATGCCACCATTGTTAGAAAACATGGGGGACTCGGTTACAAGACTTTAGAAGCTGGACAAAGTTTACGACAATTACTACCAAAAGATTTTCAAAACCCTTATTACAAAAGACACGATACTTTAGGTTATAATTATCGCATGAATGAATTGACAGCGGCGGTTGGATTAGGGCAATTAGAAAGAGTAGATTTTTTAGTAGAGAGAAGACAAGAGATTGCAAAGATGTACGACGATATCTTTAAGGATGTTTGGTATATAAAACCCCAGAAAGTTTTAGATGGTCATACAAATACTTATTGGACTTATACCGTTACTTATGAGGGTAAAGATTGGTTTAAAGTATATGATAATGTTAAGAACGCTGGGGGAGATGGTTTTTATGGTGGGTTGTCAATCCCCTACGAAGAACCAGTGATGAAAAAATATCACTACATCAAGGGAGAATGTCCAAACGCTGAGAAGATACAGCCAAAAATGATGCAGTTTAAATGTAATTACAGAGATTTATCTGAAGCCGAGAGAAAAATACAAATATTGAAAAAAAGTTTAACTTCTCGATAACTTAATTAATATATATAAATATAAAAACTAAAGGAGTTATATATGAGCACATATGTGATAGCTGAGATTGGTATCAATCATAATGGTGATATGGATTTAGCTAAGGAATTGATACTAAAAGCAAAAGTTAGTGGATGTGACGCAGTCAAATTTCAAAAAAGAGATATAGATTCGGTATATACACAAGAGGAATTGGATACACCGAGGGAATCACCTTTTGGTACAACAACAAGAGAGCAAAAAGAGGGGATTGAATTTAGTATAGCACAATATAAAGAATTACAAGAATATGCAAAACAACACTCATTAGATTTTATTATCTCTTGTTGGGATGAATTGAGTTTAGATTTAGTAGAGAGACATTTGGATGTGAAGTATCACAAAGTAGCATCTGCAATGGCCACTGACAGAGAATTTCTTGAAAAATTAAATAAGACAAATAAACCTGTTATTTTATCTATTGGAATGTGTACAGATGATGAAGTTACCGCCGCTATGAATATATTAAATAATGTCGAATATGTATTAGCTTGTACCAGCACATATCCGACTGCGGCTGAAGAGATTAATTTAAGATACATTGAGACACTAAAGAAAAGTTATCCAACTATAAGGGTTGGTTTTTCAAATCATTATAATGGTCTTGACGCGTGTGTTGGTGCTATTGCTTTTGGTGCTGAGTGTATTGAATTTCACATCACCAAAGACAGAACAATGTATGGTTCAGACCAACCAGCTTCGATTCAACATTCGGATGATTTAGTGGACTCAATTAGGAAAATGGAAGTGATGATGGGTGATGGTATCAAAAAAGTTTATGATTCCGAGGTTCCTATTGCTAAAAAATTAAGGAAAAAGTCGACGACATTATAGATGTTTAATTTAAATAATAAAACTGTTTTAATAACGGGTGGTTGTGGTTTACTTGGTATTCAACACGCAGAAGCTATCCTAGAGTTTGGTGGAGAGGTAATTTTAGCTGATATTGTTTCTGATGAAAAAAGACAACGAGTCGTTGATGGGTTAGTAATGAAATATGATGGTGCACAAATATCATCATTTTATATGGATGTCACTAATAAAGACTCGATACAAAGTGTTGTTGATAAAATAAATAAAATAGATGTTTTAATAAACAACGCCGCGTTAGACCCTAAAGTAGAAAGTGGTTTGGAGTGGAAAAATAAATTTGAGGTTTTAGAATTAGAATCATGGAACAAAACTTTAGATGTTACTTTAACAGGAACCTTTTTATGCTCTCAAGTAGTCGTAAATAAAATGTTATCTACGGGACTAGAGAGTGAATATTGTAGAGATGGTGGTGTTATCTTGAACATAGCATCAGATTTATCAATTATTTCACCAGACCAACGTATTTATGGTGAATCTGTAAAACCAGCTAGTTACGGTGTTGCAAAAGCAGGTGTGGTGAACATGACGAAATATCTCTCAACATATTTAGCTAAAAAGAATATTCGTGTCAACTCATTGAGTCCAGCTGGTGTGTACAACAATCAATCTGATGATTTTGTGGATAAGTTGAAAAATTTAATTCCAATGGACAGAATGGCTGAACCTAATGAACTCAAAGGTGCCATAGTATTCATGTGTTCTGATGCCAGTTCTTTCATGACAGGTCATAACTTAGTCATTGATGGTGGTAGAACAATATGGTAAACGTTTGTCTAGTCGGATGTGGTGGGGTTGGAAGAAGACATTTAGAAGCCATGATTAAGGTAAAACAAGAATTAAATATCGAGGTTGTTGAACCATATCTGAAAAATAAAATTGAAAATAATAACATAAGTTACTTTAATGATATAAAGGGTGTTTCAGATAACATTGATATCTGTTTGATTGCCACTAAAGCTGATATTAGAAAAAAAGTTATATTAGATTTAGTTCATAGTAAAAATGTAAAATTTATGATATTAGAAAAAGTAGTTTTTCAAAACGAACGTGATTTTGATGAGATAATTAAACTACTCAAATCTAAAAATATTAAATGTTGGGTGAATTGTCATTTGAGAGCACAACCAATTTACAAAGAGTTGAAAAAACAATCAATGGTTGAGCACGATACTTATTTTACCTATGATTATTCAGATGATTTTACTTTGTCGACCAGTGCTATTCACATTTTAGATTTATTTGCTTATTTGTGTAACGACTATAATTTAAGGATAATAAGATTAAAAACTGACGAGACCTTGACAAAAAGTAAACATGAAGGTTGTTTTGATTTTAATGGAAATATGGAAGTGGTTTCAACTAATAACCATAAATTATCTGTTCAAAAAGTGAATAGGGTTTTTGGAGAACATTTAACCATTCAATCACCGAGTGTTCAAGTGAAAGCCGGAGAGGGAACAGACCCCGACAATAAAGTTGGATTTGTTAATGACAAAAAAATACCCTATCTTTATCAAAGCTCATTAACTAATTTATACATTGAGGATATAATAAATAAATCAGATTGTGATTTGTCAACTTTAGAGAACTCAGCCATATTACATAAAATGATGTTATCAACTTTTAGGGATTTGTTTAGTAAAAAATATAATCGAGAGGTAATGGATTGTCCAATAACTTAAATAAAGTATTATTAATAGGGCCAGGAAACATCGGTCTAGACTATTTTAAGGTTTTGGAAAATTTTAATTTCGAAGTCGATGTTATTGGTAGGTCAAAAAAATCAAGTGATAATTTTAGTAGAGAGGCCGAGTGTTTTGTCTATAGTGGTGGTTTAGATTCATACATAAATGATAATGAACAACCACCAAGATATGCTATTGTAGCTGTAAACGAAAACCAATTGTGTGAAGTTGCTTTATCATTAATGGATTATGGGGTAAGAAATATTTTACTTGAAAAACCTGGTGCTATAAGTTATAATGAATTACTAGCAATTAGAAATAAAAGTATAATAAACGCATCCCATGTTTACATCGCTTATAATAGACGATTTTATCAATCGGTTGAAAAGTGTAGACAACTAATAAAAAATCAAAAACCAATAAACGTACACTTTGAATTTACAGAGTGGTCACACGACATTGATTTTGAGCACTACACTAATGAAGAGTTAAAAAGATTTTTTTTATGTAATTCATCTCATGTTGTAGATTTAGTGTTTCATTTATTTGGTAAACCCACGATATTAAACACACAAACGTTGGGTAGTTTAGATTGGCATCCATCAGCATCAGTATTTAATGGTAGTGGTAAAACCGAGAACGATACATTATTCACATATCACGCTAATTGGTCTTCAGCTGGTAGATGGGGTGTAGAAATAATGTTAGATGATTTTAAATTAATTTTAAGACCTTTGGAAAAATTATTCATACAACACAAGGGTTCGTTAGATATAACAGAGGTTCAGTTAAGTAATACTTTAGATACAATTTATAAACCTGGACTTTTTAATGAGGTCAATTCATTTCTACAACATTCCGTAAAAAATTTATGTACAATTGATGAACAACTAAGAAACTTCGATTATTACTATGAAATAGCTAACTATACAAGGGAAAAGATATGATAATTTACGTCGACATTGATGGAACAATCTGTGATAGCACAGCTCACTATGATGATGCTAAACCAATTCAAAAAAATATTGATAAAATAAATAAATTGTATGATGATGGTCATACTATTATCTATTGGACAGCACGAGGGACGGTCACAAACATTGATTGGTTAGAAACCACGCAACAACAATTATTCGATTGGGGTTGTAAAAGCCATGATGTTAGAGTTGGTAAACCAGAATATGATATGTGGATTGATGATAAATCTTTTAAAATAGAGGACGTGAAATGAAAGTTGTAAATTTATTAGGAAGAGGGCCAAGTCTACGTAATTTAAGTAAATTACCTCAGTCAGATTTAGTTGTTTTAGCGAATGATTTTGATACAGAAATATCACAAATTCAAGAATTAAGTGATTACTTAAAACAACAAACAATACATTTAGTTTTGAACATGGTAGTTCATAACGCTAATGGTTATAATGCAATAAACTTTTTTACAGAATATAATGTGACGAAATTAGTACGACCTTATCTTAATGGTATACGGATACCAGGGAGTTCTGGACAAGACATACCTTTGGTCGAAAATTTCTTAGGTGACCATCATAAAGAGTTTATGTTCCACGGTGGATTAAAATATCCATATGATTATGCCGGTACAGGTATTGCGGCTTTTGCCTACACGATGTTAGATACACAAGCTGATGAGGTAAACGTGATGGGTATCGATTTTTATGATAATTTAAATTATGGACAACCCAACTATCTTGTCAATGATAAAGATGGTAGAGATTTCATCAGGGATTTTTGGAAACCAGAGGATATGCAAGAAAATGTTTGTAAACTAGTGAAAGGTAGACCAAATATTAAAGTTAATCTTCACACGATATGTAAAAATTTTATTGACGGTATGGATAAAATTGAAAATTTAAATATTATACATTATTGAGCAGTTTGTTGATATTTATAAATGATTACTAATTAGAGGTTATTCATGTCCAAGAAAAAATTAGCAGTTATACTAGGTGGATGGCACTATCCTTACGCATATTATCGACAAGTAGTAGACCAACAAATACCAGATGGATGGGACTGCGATTATTTTGTGGTTTCACACCGAGACCCAGAATTACCAATTGTTTACGAGGAAAAACAAGCTTTGATAAAAACTCGAGGTGAGGGTTTATTACAAAGATTTGATAGAGAAATGTATGACCATATAATCACCAAAAAGGAATTGGTTGATTTAGGTTACACCTATGATGTCGAGGACAATCCAATCGGTGATTTATATCAACTCAATCAATGGGTACAAAGACATTATAATGGTCAATATGATAAAATTTTATTTAGTCACGACGATAATTATATGCTTAACGATACTTTATTTGTTGACATTCTCGAGGGTAATGTTGATTTATTTTTAAATTTAGAACGTAATAAAATAACAAAAGTAGAACCTAGTTTTGATTGGAAACATTTATCCTCAGGTGTTTTAGAAAATACAATAACTCCCAGGACATCATTCACTTTTCTTGATAAAGAATTATTAGATGATTTAGCACCAGTAATTGATGAGATAACGACAAGGAACGTTGATTTGAATAGAAGTGGGGAAACCAACACGATTTATTACACCAATGATAAACAAGTTGATAGACAACCACTTGGTTCTTGGAACTGGCCATCTCGAAACTTTACCAATTGGATGGTTGACAAAGGTTATACAGCTAAATCAGTAAGACTCTCTCCAGTTTATAGAGCTAATAAATACTTGATAGAGGGTGAACGAGGATTTATTTGGACACAAGAAGATGAAGCTAGAATTATACATAATCTATCACAATATTACACTTTGAATTAAATGGAAAAGATTAATAAAAAATTTGCGTGGATTGTTGATGGTAGTGGTGCCAACTCTTGGGGAGTTCAAGACAATCAGGCCATACATTTAAAAGACGGAAAACCATTCATTAATCCAACTTTTAGTTTCGATAGTAAAAATGGTGGTTCTTTTTTGTTCAATTGGCAATATCCATTCATGTTTGAAGAGGGTTATTTTTTAAATTGGAATGATTATCTAAAAGATGGAACAGAATTACCTGATGTTGATTTTGATATTATTTTCTTCACCGTTATGAAAAACTATGATGAATGTACAATAGAAAAATTAAGAAAAAAATATCCAAACGCTAAGATAGCTGGATATATTAAAGAATTATGGCAACCAGGACAAAATTCATTCATGTTTGATTACCCCGGATATTTAAAACATATAGAATTTTTAAAGAAATGTGACGCTGTTGTATTGTATAACATGGAGATGGGTGTTTTTAGGGATATGGAGGAAAAAGTCGGACAACCTTTTAGTATCGTAACTATGCCAATGGACGTTGATTATTTTTATAAAAAGTTTTATAAAAACACTAGAGAACGTTCTTTGTTTTGTTATTTACCACCGATTCATAATCGGAGAAGTAATACTGAAGAATTTTCTAAATATATAGCACAAAAATATAATCTTAAATTTGTTGATAGAGATGTGGAAGCTTACAGAACAAAGTCATTAGATAATCCACGTGATTTTCAATTAGGTGACTTTATAGACAAATGGTCGAGTTGTATATTTCATATCAACTTAGACCCGGATTGTAATATGCCAGGTAGTCAAGCAATGCAATGTGCGGCGTTAGGTGTGATTAATATAGGTGGATTGAATTGTTCTCATAGATTATTATGGCCGGAGACAGCTACTTTAGACCCAAATATATTAGAGAGTAGGATTAGAGATTATTTGGATAATCCTGAGAAAATAATGAACGCTGTTGATTATGCATACAGAACAGTAAAAAAGTTTCATGATACTAAATCTGTTATGGAACAAATAAAAAATATAAGATGGAGAAATTGATGAAAATTTTAGTAACTGGTGGGAGTGGTTTAGTCGGTAAACATTTACAAGAAATATTACCAGATGCAACTTACATATCGTCAAAGGATTATGATTTGACCGACTCACTCCACGTGCACAAAATGTTTTACCAAAATAAACCCGATATGGTTATTCATTTAGCTTCAAGAGTGGGTGGGATATTAGACAACATTAAATATCCAGTTGATTACCTTGAGCAAAATATTTTAATCAACACGAATGTTTTAAAACATTGTCATATGTTTAATGTTCCAAAAGTGATATCTGTGCTTAGCACCTGTATTTATCCTGATGTGGTGGATGTTTACCCTATGAAAGAAGAAATGTTATTTCAAGGGCCACCACCTAGTGATAATTTTGCGTATGCTATGTCTAAACGATGCATGGCCACACAAATAGATTCTTATGTGAAACAATATAATAAGGAGTGGTCTTATCTAATCCCTTGTAATTTATACGGAGAACATGATAAATTTGAAGAACATAATAGTCATTTTGTATCTGCTCTGATTAAAAAAATAAATGAGTCCAAAGACAATATTGAGGTGTGGGGAACAGGTAAACCACTAAGGCAGTTCATGTATGCCGGAGATTTAGCTAGAGTCATTAAATACATGATTGATAATAATGTGGTTGATAACTTTAATGTTGCACCTGATTATGTGCATTCAATTGAAGAAATAACTAAGATTGGAATTAAAGCTTGTGATAAAGAGTTGACAATAAATTATGATAAAACAAAACCCGATGGTCAATATAGAAAAGATGTTGACTCATCAAAACTTATCTCGGTGATGAAAGATTTTAAATTTACTTCACTCGAGGATGGTATAAGGAGAGTTTATGATAACTTTAGTAAAAGACACAATTGATAATAATGATATAGATAGATTAATTGATTGGTTAAAAACATATCCACGGTTAACCAAAGGAAAAGTAACCTTGGATTTTGAACAAAAATTTACGAAATGGTTAGGTAGAAAATACTCAGTATATTGTAATTCAGGTTCATCAGCTAATTTATTGATGTTATCTGCATTACAACAAGGTGAGTATTTGAAAAACAATAAAATAGTAGTCCCATCTGTAGCATGGGCTACTGATTTAGCACCAGTTATACA
>MDSZ01046951.1_pt1 | contig 16685 bp, 15 predicted proteins | sample 811201 | NCBI WGS metagenome assembly MDSZ01 (sample SAMN05326647, study PRJNA326480) | marine metagenome | isolation source: seawater | place: Indian Ocean: North | collected 2010
AGCAATGCTGAGTATGAACAGGTAGAAGAGGCAGCACTAAAAGCGTGGATGCGTGGAGCAACTAAAGTAACTTCTACCGATATGCCACAGAAAGGCCCCCGTCAACCTGATAATCATCCGTGGAAGCGGGGACTAGCCACCCGCCGCTTCAAAATGAAGCCAGTTACTAATCTGAAAGAAACAGATTCGTCGCACGAAGCCTCTGGAGAAAAGAATAAATGAGTGATTACACGGAGTATTACACCGTTGTATATCGCAACGATCAACGCATGGTCATTTTGAATGATAATGCTAAACCAACCAAGAAAACTCGTCTTAAATTAGCGAAGGATAATTTTTATGCTGAAAAGAAAAATGTTAGTAGCAATGATGTTTTGCCTGATAGGTACCTCAACTTACGCAAAAGATGGGAGCCAGCATTGTTTTTGGGCAAATGAAATACTAAAAGTAGTAGACGGGGATACCATATATGTAAGAGTTAAATTACATCCTTTCCATCTACTTAAAGATTTGCGCGTTCGTATGGAGGGTATTAACGCATGGGAGTCAAGAACTCGTGATCCCGAAGAAAAGAAGTTGGGGCTGGCTGCTAAGGAAAGATTAACTGAGTTGGTGGGCGATGGATCTGAACTTCTAGTATGTCTATCTGGGCAAGGTAAATTCGGACGGTGGTTAGGTACTTTATACGTGGAGGGTACAAACATAAACACTCAACTAATAACCGAAGGCCATGCTCACGAATACCTTGGCGGTAAGCGGAAAGAGTTTAATGAAAATTAAGATTGAAATAATCCTCGATACTGACATTCAAGAGGATCTGGATGCTCTACATGACTTGGGGCAAGCGTTGCGAATAGGAGATAGGTATGACACCGGAAGCGAAAGTGAAGAAGAAAGTAGTTGAACAACTGAAGAAGCTCGGTGCGTACTACTTCTACCCTATGACACATGGTTACGGTAAGAGTGGTGTGCCTGACATCGTTGGGTGCTACGGCAGCAAGTTCTTCGGTATCGAATGCAAAGCGGGTAAGAACAAACCTACACCTCTACAAGAAAAGAACCTACGGGAGATAACCGTAGCAGGGGGTATAGCGTTGGTAATCAACGAAAAGAATATAGACCGTGTAACTGAATTACTTACCGATGATATCCCTATGCAACTTAAATTAGATTTAGGGGTGTAGTCATGGGGGATAGCGTAAATCACCCCGACCATTACACGGTTGGTGATATCGAATGTATTGATGCTATCAAAGCGTCCATGAGTAAAGAGGCTTTCAGGGGGTATTTAAAAGCCACCGCTATGAAGTACCTATGGAGGTATGAACATAAGCATAATCCCTTAGAGGATGTAAGGAAGGGGCTTTGGTTCCTGAATAGATTAAGAGAGGAACTAGATGGATCTGATAACGGTTGATTTTGAAACCTACTACGACAAAGACTTTTCTTTAAGCAAGATAACAACAGAAGAATACATACGCAGCAGACTATTTGAAGTAATAGGCGTAGGTATAAAAGTGAATAACGAACCTACCGCGTGGGCGAGCGGTACTCACGAACAAACCAGTAAGTATCTACATAAGTTTGATTGGGACAACGCTATGGTTGTCGCCCACAACACATTGTTTGACGGTGCTATTTTGAAATGGCGGTTCGATATAAACCCTAAGATGTGGGCTGACACAATGTGTATGAGCCGTGCATTACGTGGCGTTGAGGTTGGTCATTCGCTCATGGCTGTAGCTAAACACTATGGTGCGGGTGTTAAAGGTACAGAAGTACTGGCAGCTAAGGGCAAACGTCGAGAAGACTTTTCACGTGAAGAGATAAGTCGTTACGGTGATTATTGTATCAACGATGTTGAGCTTACGCACAAGCTATTCAAACGTATGGTAAGAGGCTTTCCCGCACAAGAGCTAAGGATAATTGATAAGACACTACGTATGTTTATCGACACTACTCTTGATCTGGATCTAGGGCTACTTGAAGAACATCTATCTGACACAAAAGAAAGAAAAGAACGCTTGCTACAGGAAGCTAGGGTAGATAAGGACTCTTTGATGAGCAACCCTAAGTTTGCCGGATTGCTTATTGAACTGGGTGTAGAACCACCAAAGAAAATAAGTGCAACGACAGGAGAGGAAACATTTGCCTTCGCTAAAACTGACGAAGGATTCAAAGCTCTGCAAGAACATGAAAATGTAGCGGTGCAAACTCTTGTAGCAGCGCGTCTTGGTAATAAGAGTACATTGGAAGAAACGCGCACACAGCGGTTCATTGACATAGCTAAACGTGGCAACCTACCTGTACCTATACAATATTACGCAGCCCACACGGGGCGGTGGGGTGGCACCGATAAAATAAACCTACAGAACTTACCTAGCCGTGGTGCTAACGGTAAAAAACTAAAGAGCAGCATAATAGCACCTGAAGGGTACAAGTTAATTGATTGTGATTCTTCTCAGATAGAAGCCAGAGTACTAGCGTGGCTGGCGGGGCAAGATGATCTCACTACAGCGTTTGCCAACGGTGAGGACGTTTACAAACAGATGGCTACCAAGATATACGGAGCTAACAGAGAGGAAGATGTCACTAAAGATCAACGGTTCGTTGGTAAGACAACTATTCTCGGTGCTGGCTACGGTATGGGAGCGGTGCGCTTCCAAGATCAACTCGCTTCTTTTGGGTTCGATATGGATATTGATGAAGCAAGGCGCGTCATACGTGTATACAGGGACAGCAACTGGAAGATTAGTCACCTATGGCGTGAAGCACAGAATGTTTTGAAAGCTTTGTACTACGGAAACAGTGCACCACTTGGGCTTAAGGGGGTGTTACAAGTAGACCCCGGAAAGGGGGGAGTTCTGTTACCTTCTGGTTTGTACCTACGCTATCCAGAGCTACAGGCAGAGCAGGAAGAACGAGGGTTACAGTTTACGTACAAGACTAGAGAAGGCCCGAAGAAAATCTACGGTGGTAAGGTCGTTGAAAATGTATGCCAAGCGATTGCCCGTTGCATCATTGGCGAACAGATGCTAAAAATACCGAAAGAGTACAAGGTTGTTTTGACAGTCCATGACTCGATTGTATGCTGCGTACCCGAGACAGAGGTTTCGGATGCACAGGTGTCTATCGAAAAATGTATGCGTTGGATACCTGAGTGGGCTGAAGGATTACCGTTGGATTGTGAATCAGGTGTGGGAGATAGCTATGGTGACTGCGAGTGAGTAACGTGACTAGCTTGGATGAATGGCGAAAATCCAAGAAGCAAGCGGAAAAAGAAGCTACCAATGCACTTGAGGAATTATTAAAAGAATGGGATGAATTAGAGGATATGTACAGTCCAGTATCAGACACTGAAGAGGTGACTGTACATCACACTCTGGTTATTGACGACAGAACAGATAATGAATTTATTGGCCTACGAAACTTGTTAGATGAAATAGGTGCTACATATACGGTAAGTTCAAGACCGCCCGAAGGAAATCCGTTTGAGTAATATAGTTCCTTGGTCATACAGTAAGATCAAAGCGTTTGAACAATGCCCCAAGCAGTTCTACCACATGAAAGTGCTTAAAGAGTACGAGGACGTAGAAACAGAAGCTATGAGGTACGGCACTCTTATGCACGAAGCAGCAGAGAATTATGTGCGCGACAAGACCCCACTAGGTAAGTCTTTCGAGTACGTAAGGGGTGCTTTAGATGCACTAGCGTCAAAGAAAGGTGAGAAACTTTGTGAATACAAGATGGGGCTAACTGAAAACCTAGAGCCATGTGGGTTCTTTGACACTGATGTATGGTGGAGAGGTATAGCAGACTTAGTAATCCTAGATACTGACAACCGCCTTGCGTGGGTAATAGATTACAAGACAGGTAAGTCAACACGTTATGCTGATAAGAGCCAGTTAGAACTGATGGCTTTAGGTATATTCAAACACTTCCCTGTGGTAAAGACAGTTAAAGCAGGCTTGCTGTTTGTGGTCTGCAATGAATTAATCAAGGAGAGTTACGTACAGCAGGACCAAACTATACTGTGGGATAAATGGATGTCTTCATTTACTCGCATGGATACTGCGTTACAAACAGATGTATGGAATGCAAACCCTAGTGGTTTGTGTAAAAACCATTGCCCAGTCATAGACTGTGCACACAACGGGAGAAACTGATGCCGTATAAGAATAAACCTAGACCCTATAAGAAAGAGTACCAACAGCAAAAAGCTAGGGGAGAACATAAAAACCGCATGGAGAGACAGCGGGCCAGACGCAAGATCGACAAAGAAGGTGTAGATAAGAACAAGAACGGTAAAGCCGATAAACGTGAGGGTAAAGATGTATCCCACAAGAAAGCTTTGAGTAAGGGTGGTAAGAATAGTGATGGCGTTCGCATAGAAAGTAAGTCTAAGAACCGCAGTCGTAACTACAAGAAGAAGTCTAGTGGAAATCGTAAAAGATAAAGCGGTCATGCTTAAACTGCGTGACCCACAAAGAATTACAAACCTAATACCAAAGAGTAAACGAGTAGAACAAAACAAAGTGCTCGTGAATTGGGGACTTGATGAGGCACATGTACTTAACAACATGTCCATCAAAGTACCGTCCCCGATTGAATCTAGGTATGAATGGACAGGACAGCATGAACCCTTCGAGCATCAAAAAGATACCGCTGCTTTTCTAACGCTTAACAAACGTGCTTTTTGTTTCAACGAACAAGGCACTGGTAAAACCGCTTCTGCTATATGGGCTAGTGACTACCTACTACAGCATGGGCATATAAATCGGGTTTTAGTCATATGTCCTTTATCTATTATGGACAGCGCGTGGAGGGCAGACCTATTCACTTTCGCCATGCATAGAACCGTTGATGTAGCGTATGGCTCTGCAGCTAAACGTAAGAAAATCATAGAGCAAGGTGCGGAGTATGTAGTTATTAACTACGATGGTGTAGAGATAGTTGCTGATGAAATAGCAAATGGTGGCTTTGATCTTATTATTGTTGATGAAGCTACCCACTACAAGAATGCCCAGACTAAACGTTGGAAAGTCCTCAATAGATTACTGACTCCTAAGACTTGGGTGTGGATGATGACGGGTACGCCTGCAGCACAGTCACCCCTTGATGCTTATGGACTAGCTAAAATAATTAACCCTAATCAAGTACCCCGATTTTTCAGTGCTTTTCGTGATCAGGTTATGGTTAAAGTTACTCAGTTTAAATGGGTACCTAAAGATAGTGCTGTAGATATTGTCTATAACGCTTTACAACCAGCTATTAGGTTTACAAAGGATCAGTGCTTAGATCTTCCTGACATGGTGTATACCAAACGCGAAGTAGAAATGACTCGGCAACAGAAGAAATACTACGAGCAACTTCGAGATAAGATGGTCATGCAAGCTGCAGGGGAACAGATAACCGCACCCAATGCTGCAGTAAATATGAATAAGTTGTTACAAATATCTTGCGGTGCTATTTACACCGATGATGGTGAGACTTTAGAGTTTGATATTAAGCATAGGTATAACGTTCTGAAGGAGGTGATTGACGAGTCCAGCAAGAAAGTTATTGTGTTTGTGCCTTTCAAACATGCGATAGACTTGCTGGTAGCTCGTCTAACTAAAGACAAGATAACAACTGAGGTTATCCGGGGGGATGTTTCTGCACCTAAACGTACAGAGATATTTAAGCTTTTTCAGACTACCGACAACCCTCAAGTATTAGTAGTTCAGCCTCAGTCTACGGCACATGGAGTCACGTTGACTGCAGCGAACACGATTGTTTGGTGGGGGCCAACCAGTAGTTTAGAAACTTACGCCCAAGCTAATGCGCGTATTCACAGATCGGGGCAAGACCATAAGTGTACGATAGTACAGTTACAAAGCTCTGCTGTAGAAAAGCGTATATACTCACTACTAGATAATAGAATAAACATTCACACAAAAATAGTTGATTTATACCAAGATTTACTTGACTAGACTATAAATACTAACTAAAGTCTAGTTTCCCCGATTGTCGGGTGCGAGGATAAAAACATGAAGTCAAAAGAAACAAGCTTACCCAAGCTTGTGAAGGCATACCGCGCTCTACGTGATAAGCGTAGCGAATTGAAAGTAGCTTTTAGCGAGAAGGACAAAGAACTCCAAGCAAAGCAAGAGAAGATACAAGAAGTGCTTCTCAAGCATTGCAATGAGAACGATGTTACTTCTGTTAAAACTACTGAAGGTATCTTCTACCGTAAGAAAAAAGTTAGTTATTGGTGTAGTGATTGGGAGAGTTTCCACGAGTGGGTGCTCAAGAACAAAATCCCTCAAGTGCTCCAAAAACGAATTAGCCAGAAAGAGTTGGAAGAGTTTATTACGGAGAACGAAGACATACCTGTAGGTCTACAATCTGATGCGGTATACACCATCACAGTGCAAAAACCGCGAGGATAAAATGAGCCAAGAGTATGTAAAAATAGGGGACGTAGCTGACGAGTTCTCAGTCAGTGTGTCTACCATCAGGAAGTGGATTAGGGAAAACAAAATCCCTAGGAACACTTACATAAAAGCTGGTAGGACTTACCGATTTAGTATTGATGAAGTGACTAAAGCGTTACGTGGGGCTGGAGAAAGCACTCCCACGTGGCAAGAAGAATTAGCAGATCAGTCACCTAGCATTGGTATAGCGTCTTTAGAAGATCTTGATGAAGACTTCTAATCACGGCCTAAATCGGCATTCGCCATTATTGTGGGTGGCGAAGGTTCACGGTCTGACCCCACCGTGCCGATACGGGGTCATCTAATGCATAGGATTAGTATTAGAAACAAAGTATTTAGTGTAGATGGCGAAGACATACAGAATGCAGTTACAGCAGTTATTGTAAATGCCTCTACTGTACAACGTGCTTACTACCCTAATGCTTTTGATCCTAACACCGTGCAAACCCCTGTCTGTTGGTCAGCAGATACACAGTATCCAAGCCAAGATGCTACTGAAATACAATCGAAACGTTGTATGGATTGCCGACACAATATCCGTGGCGGTGCGTCTGATGGGGGCAGAAGTTGTAAGTTCTCACAGAAATTAGCGTTAGCTTTTAGTACAGATCTACGCAAGGTTTACCAATTACACGTACCTGCTAACAGTATATTTGGTAGAGGTCAGGGTAACTTTATGCCTTTACAAGAGTATGCACGGTTCCTACAACGTCACGATACTGTATCTACAGACATATACACTAAGATATATTTTGACGAGAACAGCATCGTACCAAAACTTTTCTTTTCGCCCAAGAAACCCTTGAGTGTATCAGAACAAGCGGTTGTAGAAGAGGTGGTTAACCATCCAGATACAACCAAACTAATAGCCCTAGACTTTTCTAGTGCACAACAAAGTTCCTCACCGTTTGAAAAGACGGAAGGATTCACCATAACTACCTGACATGGAGATTAGGTATGCAACATTTGATACAAGGGGTGGAAGCTCTCTACCCAAGGATTGATCAGCCTTATAAATGGTCACAAGAACAAAGCCGATCTGTTCCCTGTGAATGGAACGAGAAAGGTGCGGCACGTACTATGAAAATAGTAGTCGGTTACGAACAAGCAGTTAAGTTGCGTAAAGCAATGGCTGAAGCCTACAAAGAGAAGGCAAAAGATGGTTGGCCCAAGTTCAAAGACAACTTTGAACTGGTAGAAGGTTCTATCAAAGGTAAAGATGCGGTGTTTCATATTAAGACGCAACTCGCTTGCTTTGATGCGAAGACACGGGTGCGTCAATTCGATGCGAGTAATAACCCTTTACCTGATGATTTTCAGTTAACTACAGGTAGCACTATAAACGTGCAGATAACCCTTGTCCCTTATAACTCAGATAGAGGTAACGGTACTAGTCTACGCCTAAGTGCTGTTCAAGTATTAAAACTCGTAGCTATGAAAACTAGCTCTCCATTTGATAAAGTGGACGGGTATACAGCTACAGACGCAAGCCCTTTTACTGAAAATGCTATCGAGGCCGAACCTGAAGGTGATGACTGGGATGGCGAAGAAACTGAAGTAGAAGAACCAAAGAAAGAAGCCCCTAAAAAGGCTGCGCCTGAAGTGAAGGATGATGACGATGACGATGATCTCAACGCTATCATTGACGAGTGGGGCGACGATTAATCGCTTTTAAAGTTCGCCACGGTTAGGGGTCTCCTTACTTACCAGTCCTCTCCGGTAAGTGTTCATTCTGCCCCTAACCGTGGCTCTTCATTTCAGGTGTACTATGGAAACCAATACTTTACTAAAAGCGGTATTGGGAGATACAGGACACTACTGCCTCTTTGCCGCTAAAACATCGCAATCTAAGCGAGTACAAAAATTCTATAAGGACTTAGATACACTTATAGAAGATGCAACAGATCTAGATTCCAAGGGCTATGATGTTTATTACGCCCTATCCACCTTTGTAGAAGAAGGATCGAGGAAAGCAGATAACGCTGCATACTTACGCAGTTTCTTTCTCGACATCGACTGTGGTCTTAGCAAAGACTACCCAAGTAAGATGGAAGCGTATGATGCGCTACGAACTTTTTGCTCTACTTTAAAATTACCCAGACCTGTAGTTGTTGATTCTGGTAGGGGTCTACATGTTTATTGGCCTTTGACTGAAGATATCATACCCGAAGACTGGGTAGTGGCAGCGGAGAACCTGAAGAAGCAATGTGCTAAACATAACTTCTACGCTGATCCCGCAGTCACCTCCGATATTGCTAGGGTACTACGTGTACCTAACACTCATAACCATAAGACAGACCCACCAAGCAAAGTTATGGGTCTTGGTAAAGCAAGCATAGAACTGTACGACTTCGATAAATTCAGTAGCTTACTGGGTGTAGATTTTGTGCCAGCCCCCACCAGACCCGCACCTAAAGCTAAAAGTACTAATGCTGTTATGGATGCGCTGCTGGGTAACAGAGAGTCTCGATTCAAGGACATACTGAAAAAGACACAAGCTGGTAGAGGTTGTGAGCAGATAAAACTCATAGTTAAAGATCAGGAAAATACCAGCGAACCTATGTGGAGAGCGGGACTATCCATCGCACGGTACTGTGCGGATGGAGATAAAGCTGCTCATTTGCTATCTAAAAACCATCCTGAATACTCTCAAGAAGCTACTGATAAGAAGTATGGCCCGATAAAAGGCCCATATACTTGTACAAAGTTTGATGAGTTTCGGCCTGATGTATGTCCGAAATGTCCGAACTGGGGTAAAGTCAAATCTCCCATTGTTCTAGGTAATAGATTTAAAGAAGCCAGTTACCCGGTAGAGATAGATGAAGATAGTGTAGATACAAACACTATCCCTGAATACCCATACCCATATTTTCGTGGGGCTAGTGGTGGGGTTTATATGCGTACCACTAACGCTGATGGGGACATTGATGAGAAACAGATATACCATAATGATTTATATGTTACGCAAAGAATCATAGACCCCGAACAAGGTGAGTCAGTTGTTATGCGATTGCACTTACCTAAAGATGGTGTCAAAGAGTTTTCACTTCCGTTAAGTGCGGTGACTTCACGGGAAGAATTTCGTAAGTCGCTTTCCGCACAGGGGGTGGCTGTTATGAAGATGGATGAGTTAATGAGCTATACAACTACTTGGATTAACGAGCTACAGTCTAAAGTTACTGCTGATGAAGCACATCGACAGTTTGGTTGGGCTAATGAAAAAATGGATTCGTTTGTTCTAGGTAACCAATTAATCACTAAACGAGGCACTGTTTTTAACGCACCAACTCCTGCTACGGTAAGTTTATTCCCCGCTTTTGAACCGAAAGGTGAACTAGATGCTTGGAAAGAAGCTTTAGGGTTTTGGAACAGGGATGGGTTTGAGTTGTACCAGTACGTACTAGGTACAGGGTTTGGATCTGCTTTGATGGAGCTATCAAATGTTAAGTGTAGTGCCATGCACCTCCACAACAAGGATAGTGGTGTAGCCAAAACAACAGCTATGATAGCTGCGGTAAGTATATGGGGAGATCCAGACGCACTTGTGCTGGGTGAGAACGATACCTTAAACAGTAAAATGAATCGTGGAGAGGTATACCATAGTTTACCTTGGGCTATTGACGAGATAACTGAGATAGAACCTAAGAAAGCATCTGAACTTATATACATGTTTACATCAGGTAAACAGAAAAACCGCATGTCCAATAGTTCTAATGTAGAACGTTACAGGGGTAAGCCTTGGAGCCTACTGGCTATAACTACGGGTAACACAAGTATTATAGAACGTGTTTGCCTTGCTAAGACTTCCCCTAAAGCAGAAGCGCAACGGGTGTTAGAGTGTTATGTACCCGATGTAACTCATTTATTTTCTGGTAAGGAAGAGACAGATAATTTTGAGAAAGCCTTGAAAGAAAATTATGGTCACGCTGGGCCTATATTCGCTAAGTATGTGATAGATAACTTAGAGGAAATACGCGAAATGTGCCTGAAGATCCAGAAGAATGTAGATTTACAGGGTGATCTAAAAGCACCCAATAGATTCTGGTCGGCGCATATCACGTATACACTAGCTGGATTGATCATAGCTAAGAAGCTTGGACTGATACAGTTTGATATATCCAAGATATTCAAGTGGGTACTGCGTACATTACTACCTCAGAACAAGAACTCTACGATTGCCGCTGAAGCATCTGTACATGACGTTATGAATGGCTTTTTTACAGAGCACATAAGTAACATCCTACAGATAGAAAGCACCAGAGATAATCGCAAGGTTCAGGGTAATGGCCTAGATGAGTTAGCGTTGCCAGAATCTCTAGCTAGAGGCAAGTTAGTTGCACGGTATGAAACTGATACACATAGGTTCTACGTAGTACCTAAGATACTTAAGGCTTGGTGCGGGGAGCAACAAATAAACTATGGGCATCTGGTGGGTCAAATCAAAGAAACTTGCGAGGGTAAACGCTCAAAGATGCGGTTGACTAAGGGTACTAAAATGAAGTTACCCTCTGCTGATGTATTAGTTATGACGTTTAATGTTGATGGCGACGAGGTTGAAGAGTCCGATACTGAGGAACTATGACTTATCTCCAGATGGTGTCCAGATAACTGTGGACTGGGAGACTATGTATATAGGCACTTCTATGTTTATACCTTGTGTGAACACTGAGAAAGCAAAAGAACAAGTGAAGGAGTTGTTTAAAGAGAGAGGGTGGCAATACCTAGTGAAAATACGTATAGAAGACGGTAGATTAGGTATACGTGCTTGGCGAATGTTGTGATAGTATCCGCATGACAGTTCTTTCTGTCACAATACCATGTCATTTACCCCCCTTAACTGGGGGGTTTTTTACCCACCCATTTGCTCTAGTCTGAGTATTGTTTGCATCGCTGGGGATAACTGCACCCCATTATGCATGAGAGCACTTGTGCGTTGGTGCGCTCTCATAGAACGTTTAACTGCTCCTGCGTCTATGCGGTATAGCGGATGTCGTTTGTTAAACTCGGCTATTTCTTCTCGCACATCTCTTTGGTCTGCCAAGTTATTAGTACGTAACCCTATGTACAATTTCTTCAACAGCTTAGATCTTCGGCTACGTACTTTAGTATCAATACCTTTTACGTTTAAATTCTCTTCTATCTTTCTAATATAGTTTACAGGTGCAAAACCAAACATTTGCCCTGCTAGTTCTCCAGTTGTTACGTCATCATAGATAGGATCACCCCGCTGCGTAGAGTACCCTTCCCTGTACACACGCCCCATAGGTGAAGCTTTGATAAAGTTACTGATGCCTGCAGGCAGCATGTTCTCTATGCCGCGCTCTATCTCACCCTCAAGTAAGTACCCAGTACCGCGCTGAAATCGTTTAGCGGTGCTGAGAGCAGGGCCACCTATGTAGAACCCAATGGTTTCTTCCGCCGAAGCGTTACTATTGTACTTGTTACTTTGTATGAGTAACCCTGTAAGCCTAACCCTACTGGCTATATCAACATTAAGTAGCTCATTGATTGGCCCTTTGTAGGCTAAATCTCCTAAGTACTTACGAACTATGTTATCTGCATCATCTTCTTCGTCATCCAATATCACCGCATCAACGAACAGGCTAATTGCGCCGTACAGAGGTATACCGTACACACCAGCAAATAAAGCAGAAGATAAGTGCCACCCGACTAACTGCCGTATAGCAACCTTTCTCATACGTGCATTTTCTTTTGGATCAGAGGAGAAGGTTGTACCTTTGATAGCTGTGACACCAGCTTTTATCATAGTCTGGTACATACGGAAGCCGTAAGTCTTGTACATCAATGCAACACGTTTCCAGCCCTGTTGTGACAATCTAGGCCCGACTTCCCTAAACGCCCCGCCGTTAGTTTCCTGCGTTATGTACAATGCTTTTTCTGCAGCATTTTTTAGTTCTGTTTCAGTAAACTTATAGCCTTTTTTGTCTCCACTTATCTTACGTAGCTCTAGGTTGTAAGCGGCAACCATTGTCGATTGTCGGTTAAATCGTTCCGCTACGTTGAATCCCATAGCTGATATACCCGTTATTTTATCGAGGGCTTGTCTGAATACGTTACCAGAGCGTTCTCTACCGGATTTAAAAGCTCCTTTCTGCAGAGATAGTTCATCCATTATAAAAGACTTAGTTAACTGTCCCCTCTTTGCAGCCAAATCAACAAGAGGCATAAGCTGCTCTAATTCTTTTTCTTTCTGTTTAGCCTCTGTAGGTGCCATACCTTCAGTTAATTCTTTTAGCCGTTTGCGATTAAGCTTGTAATTGCCGTTTGTATCCATGATGTAGTAATTATCTATACCTACGTCATAGCTGCTAAACGAGCTAGTGACAAAACTGGATGCTCTCATTATTTCGTTAAAAGCGGCTGTATTGTTTTGGTACTCTCCTGCAAGGTACGGGTATGTAAATAAAGGTAGTTGCGAAAGGTTAACTATAGCGGAGGAGGCGTTAAAGCCAATCGTGTAAACAAAAGCTCCTTGGTTTAACGTTTGCCACACTAGGTCAGCAGGGGGATTACGAATAAAAGAAGCACGTTCCATCATCTCCTCGTAAAGAATTGGGGCTTCTTTACTTAGCTTCTGTCTGTTTTCTTTGAAGTATTCAATAAGCCTAGATTCAAACTCATTAACTTTCTTCGTGTACTTAATACGGACAACTTGTCGGCCTAAGTCATAACCTTTTGTTTGTAGAGCAAAGAGAGGATCTTTTTCAAAACCCATGATGTTCTGTCGTTTTGCTAAAGACTTAGCGTAAGAAGTTTCTGGTAAGCTCTCTATAAATACTTCTATTATTTTGTTTCTAACATCCTCTCGGATAGCTTCTTCTTGCTTGGTCATAGGGGCCGCAGACTTTAATTTCTGGTCTGTAACCTGTAACAATTCTTCTATAGCACGTAGAGGTAAAGACTGATACCCACCTTTCTCCATAAACTTAGTGTCGATTATGTCAGGATCGCCTACGATGTTGTCTTCTTTCTTAAGCTGTTCAACTATGCGTAGTGCTTCAGCTTCAGTCTCCACCATCTCCATAACGTAATTGTCACTCAGCCTAGCGTCCCCTGATGATACAGCGGGTGCTTTCTTGAGAGAGTAAGCAACTTTAAATCTACCTTTTCGTGCTAAAGGAAAGTAAACATCAAGTACTTTGTCAGTAAACAGTAAATCCAAAACCTCAGACTGTACGGTCTTCTGTTCTTCAGCAGAAAGTTTTCTAACCCTATCGTACAGAACCTCTTTTAGTTCTTTGTACTGTTGCTTGTAGTAATTACGTAGTATTTTGTAAGCTCTTACAGACTCACCTTTAGTCCCATTATTTAAATCTTTCCATTTCTTGTGCAGTATCTCCCACCTAGCAAAAGTATCTGCATCGTACCTACCTTTGGCGACATTTCTTGGTATCAAAGGATCTATCTGATGTATCGTAGCCCCGTAATCCATGTCGTATATAAGATCTGAGAACTTGTTGTAGACTTCCTCACCGTACTTATCTCTAAACCGTATCAAGACATTCCCAACAGCATCTGCTCTTTTGTCAGATACTTCCATAGCTCCTCGTTGTTCTTGGGCTATGTCGTTTAGTTTATATCCTCTAAGTTGAAAATCTTCCCTTGCTATTTCGGCTATGCCCGGAAGATCAACAGCACCTAGGACAACTTGACCTACGGCTCTTTTTGAATCTGATAAAAATTGAAGCGTACCGTCCCTGAACCTAGTGTTCTCGGTTTTAGTAGCTGGGCTGGACACTGAACGCCACAACTTACCTAGACCGCCCATAAGTTTTTCTACCCCATGCACATCGGCATTCATTGCTAGTACTTCAGCGTTTCGAGTAAGTGGGGCAACGTCAATGATACTATCTACCATAGCATCTATTTCTGACAGGGTAGAAGAAGACTGCCCGAATACTTTTATACCAAGCTTCTTACTTAGGAAGTCCTTTATTATGTCCATTAGTCTAGCCAATGCACTCTTGGGACTACCGTCAGGGTTTATACGAGCTAACTCTTTCCTAAATTCTTGGTTACCAAGTGCCTCAGAGAAGAACTCATCCACACTTTCATAAGCCTGTGGGTTAGTGAACAACTCTTTTGAAGCTTCGTGTAAGTTTGTTACCTTTACTGTAAAAGCACTTTTTTTGTTGCTTAACTGAGCACTGCCTAATGCGTGTGCCATTTCATGTAGAAGTGTGTGCTCGTTCAATCCTAGGACGCTATCTAATTCTATGGTGTTTGTCTTAGGGTCAAATGAGCCTGCAAGCCTTCGTGCATCTTTGGGAGACTTGAGGTTCTTAACTACTTTTATCTGAGTATCACCAGCAAGAGCAGCAAACTTTTTACTTATAGTCTTTATGTGCTTATCTACACTAACCTTACTTACGTTATCCAACGCGCCTTTTAGATCGTTACTAGCTAGGGCTGTAGCAGTAGTTTGGTCTACAGGGCGAGTAAGTTCAGATAGAGATTCAGCGGGTAAGGGGTAAGAGAAAGGGGTTATCTCTTCTAAATCTGCTCTTCTTTGGCGTTCTTCTGCAGGTAAACCTCTGCTGCTTTCCTCTAAACCTCGTTCTATAGCAGAACCTTTCTTATACGCTTTAGCTCGCAATGCACGGCGTTGGCCTTCCCACATACTTAACTTGTCAAAGTTAGGGTTATCTGATTTTTCTTCAGTGTTTATTTTTTCTGTTAGATTTTTTAACTTTTTACGATCCCCGTCAGTAAGATAAGTAGTTTCATACCCTCGCTGTTTAAGGACTTCTGTCTCTATTTCTGATAAAAGCTCCTTGTCGTTTGTACCAACTGTCCCTGCTTCAGGAACGTCTATGTCTACAATTTCACTGGCAGTACGTGCTTCATCTTCCTTTGCTCTTTGTTTTGCTGACGCTTCTTTAGTCTTAAGGAAGTCTTCTCTTTTTATATCTAACGCTAGTTTTTCTTCACGGGTAAACTCTAATTTAAGGTCTTTCGCTTCTTTAAAGAAAAACTCTGGTTCTATCGTCTTATACGTTTTAGCTCGCAACTCACGTTGTGTATTTTTCAACCTACTTATCTTATTAAGATCAGGGTTATCTGATTTTTTTTCAGTGTTTATTCGTGCTGTTAGATCTTTTAACTTTTTACTATCTTCGACAGTAAGATAAGTAGTTCCTTCTATGTAAGTTTTTTCAAATTTCTTCCGTCTAGCAGCGAGGCGTTTAGAATCTCTTTCCCCCCTTAGTTTTGTCCTAGCCTCAATATCCTTTAAGCTAGTTTTGTAAACCTCTAAACTCTTTTTGGCCCTGCTAGTTACCGCATCAGACATATTACCTATAACCCAGTTATAGGCTGCTTCAGCCTTAGCACCTCCGGTACCCTGCATCATGGCGACTACTTCTTCCGGGGAAGGGTTTTCTTTATCCTGTTTGAACGCTACAGCACCAGTAATTTGTTTGTCTGCGTAGTCGAAAGCAATGGCTTCAACCGCATCCTCTATCCTGTCGTACTTACTAAAGTAGGTTGCCGCATTCTTATAGCCATCTCCTAACTTTGGCGTGTTCTCCCCAACGGTACCTTCTGCCGCCCCTATCTCTTTGACTTTAGCTGTATCTTCAACCAAAGCGTAGTTAGGAACAGTAGGAAATGTAGTGCGTACCCTACTCGATGGGGTACTTATAGGAAGGTCTGTAGTTTCCTCCTCTTTCTTTTTACGCTTTCTTTTTGTTTTCCCTTCCTTCTCCTCTTCACCTGTTACGGTTTCTTCGGCTTCTCCGACTACTACCTCTTCTCCTTCTACTTCCGCTTCTGCCGTGTCTTTCTTTTCTACTTCACCTGTTACTACCTCTCCTTCCTTTACTTTATCTGTTACTACCTCTCCTTCCTTTACTTTATCTGTTACGGTTTCTGCTTGTCTTTTCTTTATCTCGGCAGCAATATTAATTTTATTTATGATGGTCGCGTCTGTAGTAGGTAAACCTAGTAACTTCTCGTTTATGATTATTAGTTCTTTAAGAGAAAAATCACTACCTTGGGCAAACTCTTCTTGGGCTGTTGCCACAGCTTTGGCGTAAAGTTTTTTCCTTTCTTCGTCTACTTCTTTCTTTTTAGCTACGTCTACCTCTTCTTCCTCTGCTACCTCCTCCTTTTTTTCTTCTTCTTTAGCTTCAACTTCTGTCGTTAGCGGTGCGTCTTCTTTAGCTTCAACTTCTGTCGTTAGCGGTG
>MDSZ01266548.1_pt1 | contig 16685 bp, 24 predicted proteins | sample 811201 | NCBI WGS metagenome assembly MDSZ01 (sample SAMN05326647, study PRJNA326480) | marine metagenome | isolation source: seawater | place: Indian Ocean: North | collected 2010
GCAGTATCAAGATCATTAAATGTAGATAGAATTGCAACAGGACATACATGTTCTGCGACAGCCCCAATTGCAGGTTCCTTAATAGGAACTGTTGCAACAATAGGAGTTACACCGGTAGCAGTATTAGGTGATGCAATTGGTCCTCATGTTATTAGAGCTGGAAAGTTTTGTGTTCCTCACGGGGCAGTTGTTAATAGTGGTTCAGCATTTGTATCAGTATCAGGTATCCCGGTAGCTAGAATAGGAGACTCTGCTGATTTTGGTTCAGTTATTTCTGGATCAAGATTTGTATGGGCAAATTAATGGAGAGTAATGGGTGAAAGTATCCGTAATTGGTGCTGGAATATCTGGCATAACCACGGCTTATTTCCTTGCAAGAGCAGGCCATGATGTGGTAATATATGATAAAAGAAAGTATCCAGCAATGGCTACTAGTTATGCTAACGGAGGACAACTAAGTGCTAGTAACGCTGAAACATGGAATAGTTGGCGTAGCGTTAAGAAAGGAATTAAGTGGTTAGCAAAAGCAGATGCGCCATTAAAATTTAATCCAAGTTTTAACATAGACAAATATAGTTGGATAATTAATTTTGTAAGAGCAATACCCCAAGCAAAACAAAATACATTCAAAACTTGTCAATGGGCATTAGAAGCACATAAACTGTATAAACAGATAGCAAAAGAAGAAAATTTACATTTTGATATGGTTGAAAAAGGTATATTACATATCTATACGGACCATGCAGAATTTGAAAATGCAAGAAAAGTTAACAAAATTTACAATAAAGCAGGACTAGAAAGATGGGAAGTATCGGCAAAAGAATGTTTAGAAATAGAACCTGCACTTGTACCACCACCAAAATTACTGGGTGGGTTTTTTAATGAAACTGATTTTACTGGCGATATCCATAAGTTCTGTATAAACTTATTTCATGTATTACAAACTAGATACAAAGTGAAACACATTCAACAAGAAGTAAATAATCTAAGACAAATGCCTAAAGGTCCTGTTGTAGTTTGTGCTGGCGTACTTAGTAAAGATCTAGCAAAAACAATAGGTGATGATTTACCTATATATCCCGTAAAAGGATATTCAATTACAATTAACAATCCTGACATAGCACCATGGACAAGTATGTTAGATGATGAAGCAAAAATAGTAACAGCAAGATTAGGTAAAGATAGATTAAGAGTAGCAGGTACGGCAGAATTTAATGGATACAATACAGATATCATACAAAAAAGAATTAAACCCCTTATTGAATGGAGTGAAAGAATGTTTCCTGGCATAAACACAGAACACATTAATCCATGGGCAGGATTAAGACCTATGACTCCTAATATGATGCCTATTGTAAAACAGAGTAAACGTAGTAAAGATGTATATTATAACACAGGACATGGACATTTGGGTTGGACATTGTCAGCTTACACTGCTCAACAAGTGACAGAAAATATAAATGGTTGACAGAGACAAACTAAACAAGCTGAGACTAGCATACGTAAAAGTTTACGGCAAAAGATGGAAAGAATACTGGATTAAGTATCATTGGTGTGTTTATGATGCCATGGGTCGTCCAAATGAATGGTTGACAAAACCAAAAAAGTATGATACAATACAAAAATAATGAAAAGTGAGGATATTGTGAAAACTGTAAAAATTGAATTGAATATTGAGCAACTGAATATTATAAAAAATGCTCTTAAATCTGATACTTCATCTAACGATGAAAAAAACATACTAATTGATATGATTACCGAAACAATCGATGATCCAAATTCTGATATAATTCATGGGTATTGTTATTAATGTTTAACCATGTTCAAATGGAGCATAAGCTCCCAGAACTAAAAGCTGTAACGACAAAAAACGGGAGGGTTTATGTCACACCAGAGGGCAGGAAATATCCGTCTATTACAACAATCCTTGGCGAGCTCTCGAAGGAGAGCATCAACGCTTGGCGGCGCAAAGTCGGTGCCGAAGAAGCAAACAGAATATCAACTCAATCCTCAATCAGAGGAACAGCGGTACACCAACTCGCAGAGGACTACCTCAACAACAAACCAGATTGGGACAAAGGAGCAATGCCTGTTAACCTCATGTCCTTTCGGGATATTAAACAAATACTCGATGAGAGAGTAAATAATATTTGGCAACAAGAAGTGCCCTTATATAGTGATAAGTTAGAGATTGCAGGTCGAGTTGACTGTATTGCAGAATTCGATGGTGTCCTAACTATCATAGATTTCAAAACAGCACGTAAACCTAAAAAGAAAGAGTGGATTCAAAACTACTTTATGCAAGGTTCATTTTATGGTGCTGCTTTCTTAGAACAAACTGGAGTGCCTGTCAAACAAACTGCTATCATTATATCTGTTGATGGGAATGAACCTCAAGTATTTGTAGAGCCAACTTTTGATTATCTAAAACCACTTTTAGAATGTAGAAAATCTTACAAACAGCGTTATAATTTTTAAAAAAAATTAAAAAAAAATTAAAATAATGGTTGACATCTACTTTAAGATGTATTATATTAATAACCATCGTAACGATTAGGAGTAAATTATGACAGCAGTTTGGATTGCAAAACCTAATTTGAACAACCTCACAGGTTCTAAAGAATTTGCGGATGCTAAAGCAGCCGTTAAATATCTCGAGGAATACACCGGCTTCGAGATGGGTAAAGAAAAAGACCCGAAAACAGGTGTAATTACTTACGACTGGGAACTTATTGGTAAGTTGTACCAGAAGTAAATTATGTTAAACAATGTAAAAGGAGAAGACATATATGTCTAATTTGAACGTGTCCCCTGATTCTAAACAGGGTAAAGTATTGTCAGGCCTACAAGCTTCAACAGCAAAAGGTTTGACTGGAAAGCAAATTGAAGCAAGGTTCAGCGTAGGTAACGCTAGAGCTATGGTAAGTTCACTTCGTATGAAGGGCTTTCCAATCTATGCTAATGAGCATACAGATACAAAAGGTCGTACAAAGACATTCTATCGTCTAGGTACACCTAGCCGTAAGGTTATTGCAGCAGGTTACAGAGCACTCGCTACTGCGTAAAGCAAACCTTCATTTCTCTTTGTTCTTTAGGGGGTAGCGCAATGCTACCCCTTTTTTTATGCAATATAAATACGATTGTTAGAGTTATTATGTTCTACGTGTAAACCCCATTTTAAAAAGAAAGGATATAGTTTATGAAACTATTCAAAATTTTATCAGTGGCATTTGCGATGCTACTGACTGTACCCCTTTCATTAGCAAATGCTAGTGAAAAACTAAAGGTCGGATTTATCTATGTAGGCCCGGTTAGCGACCATGGCTGGACTTACATGCACGACCAAGGCAGACAATTAATTGATGCCAAATTAGGTGATAAAGTAGAAACGTTTTATGTAGAAAGCGTTAAATATGGACCTGATGCAGAAAGAGTAATGAGACAAATGGCTCAAACTGGAGCAGATATGATTTTTGCGACATCTTTTGGTTATATGGAATCTATGGTAAAAGTATCAAAAGAGTTTCCAGATATCAAGTTTGAGCATGCTACTGGATATAAAACAACAGAAAATCTTTCAGTATATTCATCTAAATTTTATCAAGGTAGATATATTCAAGGAGTTATTGCTGCACATATGAGTAAAACAGGAAAAGCAGGTTACATTGCTTCATTTCCTATTCCTGAGGTTATCCGAGGTATTAATGCATTCTATTTAGGTGCTACAAGTGTCAATCCAGATTTCGATATTGATGTTGTGTGGGTTAATACCTGGTATGATCCAGCTAAGGAAGCAGATGCAGCTAAAGTTTTAATTTCTCAAAATAATGATATCATCACTCAGCATACAGATTCTCCTGCTCCACTACAGATTGCTGCTCAGCATGAAGGTGTGATGGCTTTTGGTCAAGCATCTGATATGATTAAGTTTGCACCTGAAACTCAACTGACTGCAATTATTGACGATTGGGGTCCGTATTATGTAAAAAGAGTACAGGAGTTAATTGATGGAACTTGGAAAAGTTCAGACACATGGGGTGGTATGGATACTGGTATGGTAAAAATGGCATCATACTCAAACATGCCTCTTTCACTAGCAAACATTGCTGAAGAATTAGAAGCTAAAATTACTAGCGGTGAAATAGATCCATTTGGATTTCAATTTTCAACTGTTGAATTGTTAGGCATGAGTGAATACTTGCCTGGCATCGATGCAATTAAACCATAACTATCATACAAAATAACTCTAATATAATAAAAGAGGGGATAAAACCCCTCTTTTTTATTTGGCTCTAGGGGGAGGAATCGAACCTCCACGATAAATACTTTTTTGCCAAGAATTTATCACATGATTAACAGTCATGCGTGTCTACCAGTTTCACCACCCTAGATTAACTACCGCCTGGTGTATTCTTTTTGTAAGATCCACGTTCTCCTCTTTCATCCATACCATGATGATGTGTTCTACTATTGGACCATGCATACCAAATATATTCTGGTCCAGGCATACTTATCCACCATTTTGTATGGCCTTCAGCTCTCAAAATTTTACACCAGATTATAAAGTCTTTAATCCTCTGCATTTTCTTTTAACCTAAAAACTAAATCACAATATCCACAAACTACTTCACCATCTTCAGGTATTGTATAGTAAACTTTTGGATGATCCATTTGTTCACCCATACACCATACTTGTTTAGTTTCTGAATATATTACTGTTTTATGTTCCATGTTTATCAAGCGCAGCAATCATTCTAGTCATACCAATTCCCCCACCAACTCGTGGGAAGAAATCAAATTCTAAGAACTTTTCTAATTCTGCTTCTACTCTTTCTTTAGAAAATAATTTATAAAGTAATTCTGAATATTCGCCATTTGTAATTGTATGAAAAGTATCTCTCATCTGTTCTACATCAGTTGATCTTTCAGCAGAACCTATTGTTTCCATTCCACCTAAGATGACGTCTATCTTTTTACTTGTAACACCATCATCATTTCTAGACATATTCCAAAAAGGTGAAGTAAATTCCGGAAAGTGTGTTATCATTCCATTCCATATTTTTTCTTCATGTTCATGGTCAAGCTCTTCTGTTTCAAACTCACTAGCCCAATTGTAATAAGTTCTATCTTCTAATTCTGGAAATCCTAAATGGTCGCAAAGTTCAATTTCCATTGCTTTTAAGTCATCTACATTGCCGGGCATTTCAAATTCAAACATTGGAAAGATAATATCATGTCTACCTGGAACTGCGTTTGGTTCTTGTCGATACGAAGTAGAGACACAAAAAAAGCCCTTTGCATCGGGCTTGGATAATAATTCGTGTTCTAGCCACATTTGACCTGTTTGAGGTAAAGGCCAAACTTGTCCTGCATAATTATATGTTGCTACATTGAATGGATCTTCACAAGCAGCCAGAATGCTTAATCTGTTTTGTGTGTGTACTTCTTCAAACCCTTTATCTAAAAAAAAGGACCTCAATAGGCCCACTGTCTTTGTAAATTTTGTTGGATTTATTAATTGCGTCATTTTGTTTTCTCCTTTCAGCTGCCCAAAAAAAATTTGGTATCATTTTGACGTTGTTTTTATTTATCATAAAAATAATGGTTGACATCTGAATTACAATGTATTATTATACATATTCTGATAAAGGTAAAGAACAATGGCTAGAAATAACGTGTGGGTTATCAGCGATACTCACTTCGGACACAAAAATATTTTATCCTTTAAGGATAAAGATACCGGTGATGCAATTAGAGGCAAAGTGTTTTCATCTATCGATGAAATGGACGAAACTTTAATTGATAACTGGAATAGAGTGGTTAAACCAGGTGATAAAATTTATCACTTGGGTGATGTATTTTTTGGTAACAAACAAGATTTCATTCAGAAGTGGAATAGATTAAATGGTAAAAAGAGATTGATTCTTGGTAACCATGATGATGCTACTTTCTTTATGAAAAACAATTTGGTATCCAGGATTGGAGTTTGGAGACTATTTCCAGAATACAATCTTGTCTTGACACACGTTCCATTACATGATACTGTGTTAACAGAAAATAGGTTCAAAGGAAAGGTGGGAATAAATATCCATGGTCATATTCACCATAACCCATCTCCTACTGAGAATCACAGAAATGTCTCAGTTGAGAACATTAACTACACCCCAGTAAACATTGAGGAATTTATATTATGAAATATTTGATTGGATTTATTATAGGTTTTCTTGTTGTAACCTATAACCCACATCTTGGTGAGAAGTTTCTTGCCACAGAAATTGATACATGGTTAAAAGATACAGCAATAGGAGCTTATAATGAGTATAAATGAAATGTTTGAGATGATTGAGGAATTGAAAACTATTGCTCCTCATCTTTCTGGTGATAACAAATCTATAGTAGAGATGCGAATTGCATCTTTGCAAAAACAAACCGATGAATATGATTCTTGGGTCGACCAAGAAGCACAAAAACAAGGAGGTACATATGTCCACTATTGACTCGATTGGAATGGCACACGCCTATTTAACATTAAGCTCTTTCAGTAGAGTTAATCCTGTTAAAGGTGAAATAGAACAACACAAGTACGTCTCGGTAAATGGCGGTATACCCCAACATACCGTTACCTATAAGACGTATAATCGGTTTGGTGAGATTGAAGAGTCTCCACCAGTTGGGGAGAAAGTAAATATTAATGTCAAGTAATTGGATAAGATGTGAAGATAAAATGCCTGAAGTAGGGCAAAAGGTATGGTATTATTTTGAGCCTGTTGGAAGACATCGTGGTACCTTCGATGGTTGGTATGTCGATGAGGAAGGCAAGCAATGGAGTGGTATGCATATGTTTAGTTGTAGTTATGGCTGGTTGACTGGTGATGTTACTCACTGGCATGAAGACCAGGAAGAAGTACCTGATGAACCTATTACTGAGTTCCATTGATGAATCTATTTATTCTTAATAAAGATCCTATCATCGCTGCTCAGCAGCAGTGTGATAAGCATGTAGTTAAGATGCCTTTAGAGAGCGGTCAGATGTTATCGACCGCTCATCGTCTTTTAGATGGCAATGAATATTTTGAAATTAACGAAAAAGGTAGAAAACTAAAACGTTGGAAGCTAGATGACTATAGAGAAGATATTCTTTATAAAGCAGTTCATCCTAAGCATCCTTGCACACTATGGACAATGGAATCTTCTGCAAATTATAGATGGCATTACGAGCATTTTAGAGCATTAGCAAAAGAGTTCGAATATAGGTATGGCAAGCAACATTCTACTTGGGTTGATTTACATGAGACATTAGCTATGTTACCCAAGAATATACCATTGAAAAATAGCATGACTCCTTTCAAACTTGCTATGGGAGTTGCCCCTGACTGTATAAATATTGCTGACCCGGTAGGTTCATATCGAAAGTTTTACATGACTAAACAATATAGATTTAGCATGGAATGGACAAAAAGACCTATACCAGAATGGTTCGAAAAAGCGGTTGCTTAAAATTATTTTTCAAAAAAATCATAACCCATTGATTTTTAAGCAAATAAAAATGAAAAAAAATTTGCTGGACCGGTTGACATTTCCGGTTGGAGCCATTATATTAATAGTATGATGATTAATAAAGAGGTAGTTATGTCACAGACACTTACACAGAAGTCAATCCTCGCTCGACTCCTAGCAAAGGAGAATATCGAGGTTGTCCAAGGTAACTATCAAACTGCTTTCTTTGATGTTGAGAATCGTGTTTTGGGTTTACCCCACTTCAAAGATGTTTCCAAAGATTTATATGACCTTCTCGTAGGACACGAGGTTGGTCATGCTTTGTATACACCTGCTGATGGTTGGCATGATTCTGATAAAGAAATCCCAGGTGTTCCTCGAGCATTCGTTAATATTGTAGAGGACATTCGTATTGAGAAGAAAATCTTACGTGAGTATCCAGGTCTTATTGGTGGATTCAAGCGTGGTTATAATGATCTTCTTGAAAAGAATTTCTTTGGTATCAAAGATAAAAATGTGAATGAGATGTCTTTTATGGACCGTCTCAATATTTTCGCAAAATCTCGTGGTTTGGTTGATGTTGAATTTTCAGAAGAAGAAAAACCTTACTTAGACATGGCAATGAAAGTTGAGAAGTGGGACGATGTTCTTTCAACTTGTAAAACAATTGCTGAGTGGTTAGGTTCAAAATCTGATGAAGATAAAAAAGAAGAACAAGAAGTCGAGATTGAAGTTCCTGTCATGGCAATGCCTGATGAAAACTCAGATGATGAAGTAGAGCAAGAAGAACAAACCTCTGGCAACGATGGTGAAGATGACCAGCAAGAAGAAGAGGAAGAACAAGATTCTGCTGCTTCAAACTCAGACGAAAATGAGGAGCAAGAAGAGGAAGAAGATTCTAACTCATCTGGTGGCGCCTCAGACGATGTTGAAGAGGAAAAAGAAGAAGAGGCAAAAGAAGAGCCTAGTCAAACAGGTGGTACTGATGCCGGTAACACTCATCAAGATCCTCTTGCGACTAACACAGATGAGGCATTCCGTGAAAATAAAAAATCTCTTGTAAATGATGTAACAGCGAAAGATGGTGTTCTTCATATCAAAGGTATTGCTAAAGAGCAATTTGAGATTTCAAAAGTTTCTTTCAAAGAGCAAGAACAAAAAAGAAATGAGTTCTTATCAAAAGGATTGAAAGGAGCTATTTTTCCTCAAGACAAATATGACGCTTGGTTGAAAGATGCGAAAGTATCTGTCAATGTTTTGGTCAAAGAATTTGAGATGAGAAAAGCAGCATATCGTACCTTACGTGCTCGTACTTCAACAAAAGGTTCACTTGATGTAACCAAACTTCACAAGTACAAGTATGATGATAACTTGTTTAAGCAGGTTACTCATCTTGCAGATTCAAAATCTCATGGTATGTTGATGTTCATTGACTTTTCTGGTTCAATGAGTCGAGTGATTGAATCTGTTCTTAGGCAGACACTTATCTTGTCAATGTTCTGTGATAGAGTTGGTATTCCTTATGAAGTATATGGATTTACTGATGCAGGTGGGAAGCTATGCCAAGAACAAAAGCTGTGGTTAGCTAACAATACAACTCATACTAGAATTACTGCTGAGTCTCAAGTTACAGAGATGCTTACTTCTTCGATGAGTAAAGCTGACAAGCAACAAGCAGTAAAATACATGTTCAACATCTGGAGGCATTTGTACTACCAGGGAACAATCTATGACTCAATGCGAGGCACACCTCTTAACGAGGTTTACATGGCTGCCCATTATATCTGTGATGACTTTCAAAAGAAGTACAATGTTCAAAAGATGAATGTTACTTTCTTGACTGATGGATATTCAGATCGTCTCTACTTTACTGAAGGCGATGATATCAAAAGAAGCAGAATGCTCGAAAAAGACGGAAAGCCTTCTTGGTTCTCAATTGGTGAAGATAAGAGGCGTTTGGGATTGACTGAGCTTGACTTCCGTGGTAAGACATTCAAGATCGACATGGCTAGTTATGATAGTGGTTCAAATGAGATAGGTCCACAGCAGGTCCTACTAAACAACCTTAAGAAAGAATTTGGTTGCTCTCTTGTTCACTACTTCATTGCTGACTCAGCCCGTGAGTTTCGTTCTCAGATAGGAAGAGTGACTGACTACTCTAAGTTCGAGAAAGAAGTTCAAAACGCTCGTAAGTCAGGTGCCTTTGTGATTGATAACAATTACGGTTTCGACCGTAGGTTGATTCTCGAGGCCCGTGGAGATATCCTAAGGTATCGTGCCGAAGAAGGTGAACTAGAAGTAAACGAGACAATGACTGCTTCTCAGATTGCTACCGCTTTCAAAAAGCAAGCAGGTAGCAAGCACAAGAAGAGTTATATATCTCGAAAGTTTGCCGAGATGGTAGCCTAAATAGCAAATACCAATGGGTCTTTCGAGGCCCATTGATAAAAAAAATGAAAAAAATGAAAAAAAATTTGCTAGACCGGTTGACATTTGGACCAGAAATGATTATATTAATAGTATGATGATGAAAAAAGGTGAGTATATTATGAAACTAAACAGTGAACAAACTAGCATCCTTGATGCGCTTATGTCTAAGAAGAACAATGAAACCGTCTTTACATGGCGGGAGATCTTCGATACTGCAGTTGAAGTTGGTCTTACAGAAGGTAAGGCATTTACTTTTGCTAACAAATTTCCAAAAGTAAAGAGAGGTGTCTATAACCTCACCGCTGCAGTAGCCCCACTTAATCCTAATGCTAACGTGGTAGAGCTGCCTAAGCCGGCGCCTTCGCCTGTAGCACAACCTAGTGTGGGCAAAATCCAAAGCACCTCATCTGACGAGGTTTATATACCTGCTAAGGTATCAACGTTTGTGCAGTGGGGACACTTCGCAGACCTGAAGAAAATCATTTCTTCAAAAATGTTTTATCCTACTTACATTGCTGGCTTGTCCGGTAATGGTAAGACATTCATGGTCGAGCAAACTTGTGCTCAGTTAAACCGTGAATATGTCCGTGTCCAGATTACTCCGGAGACTGATGAAGATGACCTTATCGGTGGATTCCGACTCATCAATGGTGAGACAGTTTTCAGCAAAGGTCCAGTAATCAAGGCTATGGAAGCTGGTGCGGTTCTTCTGATTGATGAGATTGACCGAGGTTCAAACAAACTCATGGCACTACAAGGTGTCCTAGAGGGTAAGCCTGTTCTCATCAAGAAGACTGGAGAGGTTGTTGTTCCTCAACCTGGATTCAATGTGATTGCTACTGCTAACACAAAAGGTAAAGGTGATGAGGCAGGACGTTTTATTTCTGCTACCATCATCGATGAGGCGTTCCTCGAGCGTTTCACAATCACACTTGAGCAACCTTATCCAACTGCTACGACTGAGAAGAAAATTATTCTCAACCACATGGAAGAATTTGGTGCCACAGACTCTGAGTTTGCTGATGTTCTTATCAAGTGGTCAGTAGCGATCCGAAAGACATTTGAGGATGGAGGTGTTGATGAGATTGTCTCAACAAGACGTCTATGCCACATTGTCCAAACATTCTCAATCTTCAATAACCAAAAGAAGGCAGTTGAGATGTGTGTGAACCGCTTTGATACAGATACCAAAGCAGCGTTCATTGATCTTTACGAAAAGATCGCAGGAGGTGAGGACCTTGGCTTGATTGACTCAGCTAATGCATCAGTAGAGAGTACTGAAGACAAGGCCCCCTTCTAATACTCATAAATATCATCACTAGGGGGCCTTAGTGCCCCCGCTTTTATATGAGGAGAAAAAATGGGTATGTATTATACTTTTGGATTACTTTTCGCAATACTGAATCTTCAGTATGGTGGAGAATTTGGAGCAGAATTGATAGCAGTCATGCTTGGATTTTCTGCTATATTTATTTACTTTTTAGTATGCAGAAGTTTAGTAGGTATTACAGATTTAAAATTTGATATTGATATAGATTTTGATCCATGGTTTTCACTAGCAAGAAAAGCAACAGAATGTTTAGGTGCTGCAATGCTAATTATGATAGGTGATTGGTATGCACTAGCAGCTTTCTTTTCTATACCTTATATCCTTATGACTGCTTATGCAGAAATCTTTGGAACTCTTGTATACTATGGATTTATCGTTGTAATAGATAATCCGGATAAGAAAGATTAATAACCACCATGGTTCATAAGTAACCATATAAAACCAACTAAAGCAGCAACACCGATACAGGTAGCTATTATAACCAGGAAGACATCAATCCAAAATTGTTGTCTTTCTTTTTGTTTATATATCATCTCCTGTCGATCTTTTCTAATCTTTACTTCCATCTGAACTAACTCGTTCCACTTAGATGGTCCGTGTAGCAAAGAAATCATATTTCTTAAATCATCTCGCATTTGATCTGCTTTCAACTTAGCAGCAAATGCATCCATAGCTTCTTGCTCGACTGATTTACTAGCTACCAATTTTTTAAATAGGGGTGGCTTTTTAGCGGCATCTGATGCTTTATTCAGATCGGACATGGCACCCATCCAGCGACTTAAATCGCCAGCCATATCTTCTACCTCTCTACCAATTTCAAAACCTTTCTTTATAACATTATAAGCGGCAGATGCAGTAGCTAAAGCACTAACTGGATCTATCAATTTCATTTCTCCTTTTAATTAGCAAGTGGATTATCCAATGCTCGTTGTAGTCGCTTATTAAGTCTTTCTTCTAGATCCTTTAGATCACGTTCAACTTTTGTTTCCATGTTTGAGATATTTCTATCTACTTTATTATTCAATTCATCCATTCTACTATTGTTAGACTCTGATAAGCGATTTGCTTTTTCATCATAATCATTCTGAAGTGCATCACGTTTATTCTCAAAACGAACTTCGGCATCTTGAACAATTTGCCTTATCTCATTTTCAGTATCACGTAACTTATCTTCTATGCGGTCAACATTCTTTTCAATGTTTAAAATATCATCTCGTAATCCAGATTTAATATCTCTGGTATAGTCGACTGCTTCATTTAATTTTGTTTCTATAATTTCCATACGCTGGTCATAGGCAGCAATCTTTTCTTCATACTCTTGCTGTTGCTCAACAAAAGCGATTGCATCTTCTATCTTTTGATACATTAGGAACCCTCCATAAAGTCCACCAACTATCGTACCTAATACAGTTACAAGTGCTGTAACACTAACGAATGAAACTTTAATTCCCAAGATTCGAAATTCTTTACTTTTAAGATTTTCAATATCACCTTCTATATTTTCGAGACCTTTTCCTAGATCTTTATTTGCCATTTTTCTTCTCCAGTTTTTTAATTCGTTTATCCAACTCAGGCCATACATCGAACTCATGTAATTCTTTAGATGGGTGAGAGTGTTTTTCTAATAATTTTATTTTTTCTTCTAATTCATCTATCTTCTTTGTAACGTATGGATACTTTTTACGCCAAGCATCTGTTGGTTGCTTAAACCATGTCCACCCCCATCTTTCGACAAGGTAATCTAAAAACATATCAAACTTAGCGTAACACCAAAGACCTGCTCTTGTGTCCTTAAAGTAAGCAAGGAAAGCAGCGCCTAAGAGAGAACCTGCTATTGCGGTATAAATCCATAATGTATCGCTTAGCATTCTATCTATTAATTCCATCATTTGTCGCTAGTCCTTAATGCCTCGTAGTAATTTCCTATACCATGGTCGACCATTCCATCGAGAATACCAGAACGCCAACCTCTCCATTTATCTTTAATAGTTTGCCATAAAGTTAATTTTCTGACATTACCATAAAAATTAATATATCTTAATAACCCATGATGCTTATATCCCATTAACCATAAAGGAACTCTCGTAACCAGGTCATTATTATTTTTGTGTCTATAATGCAGAACCTTACAGGACTTGATAAATGATCTTGTTCCTACTCTAGGACTGCCATATGTATACAAACAATCAACTGTATCAATTAAATTAAATCTTGAAGCAGCAATAGTAGCCATTGCACCTCCTAAAGAATGTCCTGTAATATAGAATGTACATTCCTCATGGGATTTTTTATGTGCTTTAATCTGCTTCCAAACTTTTTCAACCTCATTTTGAAATCCATTATGAACCCATCCGCCTGATACACCTTTGTCTGGAAAAGCATTTAAATCTGCTAGTATATCAGAAAGTTCATCAGGTTCAGTGCCCCTAAAGGCAAGCACATAAACACCTGGTGTTTTCTTAGTTGCTTTAACCCAAATAGCATGAACTTGGGCACCATCAATATCCCAAAATTTATGATTAGGATATCCTGCTTCTTTAAATTCTTTTTTAGCTTCTTTTCCATCTAAATAAGCTATCTGAGCTAGTTTTGCCATCTCAGCACAGCGTTTAATGTGTAACATAAAAACTCCTTAAATTATTATTATATCCCAAAATTATTCATACTGCATATCGACCATTTTTTCATGTAAAATTTGTTGTGCTAAACCGTTCCTCAATCCTCTCCTTGATTCCGGTATTACTTTTTCATCATACATTTGACCATCTGGATAAAATCCACTACTATATTCTGTTCTATAAACATTGAACCCAGGTTTAAAATTTAACAAAACTAAAATTTGACTTTGAACTAATTTTTGAGCTTCGAAAGAAGCAGCATCAGACATTTTTTCTGCTAATGTTGCTACTCTTTCATCTACTATTTTTTCGAGTACTTTTTCTTGAAGTTCGCCTCCGCTTTCATCTGCCTTCCCAGCCGACTGCTCGGGTTCACTTCCCCCTGTAGTACCTTCTTCGGTTCTGACAATCTCTTCTTCGTTATTGGATCCGTCTTGTCCACTGTCCCCCTCACTGTCCACTCGCTTTTTATCATTACTATCGGACTGAACTTCTCTGTTTGTATTCTGGTCATCTTGCATTGCTTCCTTCTGCACTATCTCCTCTATAGGTGCGTTATTATTTTCTACTATTACTTGATTAACTATTGGATCCTCAATAAGAGGAACCTCAGTAATTTGTGATACCGGATCACTCGTTAATAAATCTTCTACACTCGCTGTTTCATCTCCTGGATGGTGATGGTCCTCATCTTCAACTAAACTCAAAATGTAATCCTCATAACCTGGACATTCTTCGCTATACATTATATCCAATGTACACTGCTGTGTAAGGTATGCCGATGCGTAACCCGGGCACGCTGGGTCGTGTAAAGGATCTATCGTACATTGTTGGGTAAAGTATGCAGCAGTATACCCAGGACATGTTGGGTCGTATAAAGGATCTGCTGTGCATTGCTGATTAAAAATCTGTGTTGCTAATGCTGTAGCATATCCAGGACATGCTGGATCATACAAAGGATTATTGTAACAAGGATTAGTAGAATATATTAATGAAAATTCAGAATCCTGTACATTGAATTCTGGACCATACCAACCTGCCCAAAATCCACTATCCGTTGCTTCTGCTGTTATATCAATGTTACCAAAAAATGATGGCGGCAAAAAACTGTCCGGAAATAATTGTGTACCTTCATGGGTTGTCCAGTTGTGTGAAAATCCATAATCATAACTATAAGATTGATATAACGTGCCATCTGCCTTGTGTACATCAACAGTTATTTCCATTGGGTCAATACCCGGTTGCTGAGTAAAAATGTTCGCATTGCCATTTTTGACTCTCCATTTATAGGTGAACCCGTCAACTTGAATACCTTGTTCTTGCAAAGCATTATTAATTGCAATTGAAGTACCTAAAGCAGTTTGCCCATAACTCCAAATGAAACCAGTATCATTTGGAAGTCTATTTGGATTAGGTCCGCCAGACGTACCACCCCACCATCCGGTACCATAATCACCGGTCCAGTTTTCAGCACTAGGCTCTAATAAATCTGGTGTGGTCGACTGTGCATTTGCTCCGCTATAAAAGCAAAAGCAAAAGACCAAGACCCATAGCGCCCATGGCAGCACCTTTAAGCGTGTCATTCCTTCTCTCTTCCTGTTCTAAATTTTCAGGCCTTAACTCTGGATTCTTTTCCCAAAGTGCTGCTGCCTCACTACCAATTTTTCCCATGAAAGGACAAGGTGTTCCTGCCATCTCCATAGCAGAAAATACTCTTGGGTCTCCACACATTACAGATACAGCTGCGACCTTCATACCCATATCATATAGTGTTTTTGCGTTCTTCAATCTTTCGCAGTTTAAGTCTCTTATAGTTTGTCCTCCAGATATACCTAAAATTTGAGTTTGAACAGCACCCGATACACCGACTGTACATAAGTCGCTGTTTGAACCTGAACCCAAAGATGGAGATATAGCAGAAGGTGGCGGTGACTTTACAGTAGTCTCCGCTTTAGTGTTAGAATTTACGGTTGAATTAGACGTAGATTCTGTTACGATTGGTTCAGCCATTACAGGCGAACACATGGTCATTAGCCCGGCAATCAACAGAACCTGACTCCAAGCCAGTATTCTTTTTACGTTCATTAGTTCTCCCCTAGTTTTGAACTGCAGACAAGATCTTCTGTCTGTTAACAGTATTTATAAAAAATAGTAAATAATAAATAAATTATCGGTTGACAATACACACATACATTGATATAATCCTATTATCGAAATAAACAAAAGGACTTTCAATGAAGCGTACAATTAAATATATGCAACTTTTGTTCAATTGTTTAGTATTCAGTGCAATTTTTTTATTTGTTGTTTCGTTACACTTGTCTGAAGATAAGCCAGTAACTGAGGCAGAATCTAAAATTGAAACAATTGAGTTGCCACCTATACCAGATGTATCGATTGAAACTATTGAAAAAGCAAAAGTTACCATTCAGAACAAAGATTATTTATCAAAACCACCGGGCAAACTAGTCAAAGTTATTGACAGACAATCTGACTTTGATAATCCTAAAGCGATTGTTTTGGTAAATAAATTTTCTGATGAGGAACTAAAATGCTTATCACTAAACGTCTACCATGAAGCCCGAAACCAGTCTATCCTAGGACAGGAAGCGGTTGCATGGGTAACTTTAAATCGTGTTAATCATAGTAGTTATCCTGGGAATATTTGTGATGTTGTAAAACAGGCAAAGTATTCGAAATGGTGGAAAGAAAAGCATGGTAAAGATGTCCCCATCAGAAACAAGTGTCATTTTTCTTGGTGGTGTGATGGTAAGAGCGATAAACCCTTTGAGCAAAAACATTGGGAGATA
>MDSZ01024387.1_pt1 | contig 16681 bp, 15 predicted proteins | sample 811201 | NCBI WGS metagenome assembly MDSZ01 (sample SAMN05326647, study PRJNA326480) | marine metagenome | isolation source: seawater | place: Indian Ocean: North | collected 2010
CTGCCCGCCAAGGGCCAGCCGGTGGCGCTTGAGACCGAGTATCTGGTGATCCAGGAGGTACCGACGCTGGTCGGCTTCGGCACGTTGGCAGAACTCGAGGCCTTCCGCCTGCTGGTCACGGTCAACGGCGTCGGGCCCAAGGCAGCGCTGGCCATCCTCAGCATCTTTGCCCCCGACGTGCTGTTCGGCGCCATTGCCAACGGCGACGCCAAGGCTATTCAGGCGGCTAAGGGCGTCGGCGGCAAGGCCGCCGCCCGCATCATCACCGACCTGCGCGACAAGGTTGGCGCCTTTGCCGGCGTGGTCAGCAGCGCCGGCGGGGTCGACACCGCGCCGACACCGGAAGGCACCATCGCCGCCGATGCCGTCTCCGCCCTGACCAATCTGGGCTACCAGCAGCCTGAAGCCAGCAAGGCCGTCGCCGCCGTCATGGAAGAAGACCGTGACGCCGATGTCTCCACCCTGATCCGGCTGGCGCTCAAGCGCCTGTCGGGCAGCTGAACCGGGGGCGCGAGGCATGACCGACGATGATCCGCTCAACCCCGACGGCACCCACACCCGGCTGGTGGACGCGCTGAACAGCGGCGACACGCCGGTGGATCAGGGCCTGCGCCCGCAGATGCTGCAGGATTTCGTCGGGCAGGAGCGCCTGCGCCGCAACCTCAAGGTCGGCATCGAAGCCGCCAAGCAGCGCAGCGAGGCGGTCGACCACGTGCTGTTCCATGGCCCGCCGGGGCTGGGCAAGACCACGCTGGCACAGATCGTGGCCTCGGAGCTGGGGGTCGGCTTCCGCCAGACCTCCGGGCCGATGATTTCCCGGGCGGGCGACCTCGCGGCGATCCTGACCAATCTCCAGCCCCGCGACGTGCTGTTCATCGACGAGATCCACCGGCTCTCCACGGCCGTCGAAGAAGTGCTCTATTCGGCCATGGAAGATTTCCAGCTGGATCTGATCATCGGCGAGGGCCCGGCCGCGCGCTCGGTCCGGGTCGATCTGGCGCCCTTTACGCTGGTGGGGGCGACCACGCGCGTCGGCCTGCTGTCCAAGCCGCTGCAGGATCGCTTCGGCATCGTCCAGCGGCTCGATTTTTATGACGAAGGTGACCTCGAGCAGATCATCGTGCGCGGCGCGCGGGTCCTCGACGTCGCGCTCGAAGGCGACGCCTGTGTCGAGATTGCCCGGCGCGCGCGCGGGACCCCGCGCATCGCCGGACGGCTGCTGCGCCGGGTGCGCGACTTCGCCGTGGTCATGGGCGACGGGCGCATCACCCTGCCGCTGGCGCGATCGGCGCTGGATGAGCTGGAGGTCGATCCGCTCGGCCTCGATGATATGGATCAGCGCTACCTGCGGGCACTGGCCAAGACCTATCGCGGCGGGCCGGTGGGGGTGGAGACGCTGGCCGTCGCCCTGTCCGAGCAGCGCGATACGCTCGAACACGTGGTCGAGCCCTACCTGATCCAGCGCGCGCTGATCCAGCGGACCCCGCGCGGCAGGGTGCTGGAGCGCTTTGGCTGGGACCATCTGGGCCTGAAGCCCCTGCCCAAGGGGGGCGAGGACGGCCCTGGAACCCTGTTCGACGGGTCGGAGCCCGGTGCCGATGAGCGATGATCTGAAGGCGGGCGTGGGCGCTGATGCCACCGGGGCGCTGGGGCATTTCGAGGGCAAGACCTTCGTGCTCCACAACCGCGTCTACTTCCACGACACGGATGCGGCCGGGATCGTCTATCACGGCACCTACTTCAACTTCGCCGAGCGCGCCCGCACGGAAATGCTGCGTCATCTGCGTGTCGACCCCGACTGGCTGTGGCAGGAATACCGGCTGCGGTTCGTCATCGTCGGCGCGGAACTCGACTTCCGCCGGCCAGCGGTCCACGACGACGTGATCGAAATTCGGACAGATTATCGTGCCACAACTGCGGCGAGAATGATCCTGCACCAGACCATGCTGGTCGACGGCGAGGTCTGCACGGCGCTGCGCATCACCGTGTCACAGATTAAGGAAAACGGCCGCCCTGTGCGCCTGCCGCAACCGGCCCTGGACGCGATGGCGCCCTACCTGCAACCCCTGAAGCCGAGCGAGTGATCCAAGCATGGAACTTTCAACCAGCGTCAGCACAGCTTCCATCTTCGAGATCGTTCTCGGGGCGCCTCTGGTGGTCAAATTCGTCATGGCCCTGCTGGTGTTCCTGTCGATCTGGACCTGGGCGATTATCGTTTCCAAGGTCCTGCTGATCTCACGTGCGACCCGCGAAGCGGCGGCGTTCGAAAGCAGCTTCTGGTCGGGCGGCAACCTCGATGAGCTCTATGAGAAGGTCGGCCAGAACCCCAAGGATCCGATGCAGGCGGTTTTTGCCGCCGGCATGCGCGAGTGGCGCCGGACCCCCGCCGGCCTGCCCAGCGGCAGCGCGCTTTCGATCGCGCAGCGGATTGACCGGGCGATGATGCTGACCGTCGCGCGCGAGCTGGGTCGGATGGAGACCCAGATGATCGTGCTCGCCAGCATCGGCACGGCGGCGCCGTTTATCGGGCTGTTCGGCACGGTCTGGGGGGTGATGAACTCCTTCCTCGGCATCGCAGCGGCGGGCAATACGACGCTTGCGGTCGTGGCGCCGGGCATCGCCGAGGCCCTGCTGGCCACCGCGCTCGGGCTGGTTGCGGCAATACCGGCCTCGATCGCCTACAACAGCTTCACCACCGATCTGGCCCGCTACGCCGGGCGGCTTGAAGACTTCTCCGGCGAATTCGGCACCATTCTGGCCCGGCAGCTGGAAGTGAAGGCCTGAGCCATGGCGCTGCGCAGCCTCAACCCCGGCGACCGGTCCAACCGCACCCGCTACCGCCCGATGGCGGAGATCAACGTCACGCCCTTTGTCGACGTCATGCTGATCCTGCTGGTGGTGTTCATGGTCTCCGCGCCGCTGCTCACCGTTGGTGTCCCGCTGGACCTGCCCAAGGGCGATGCGCCGGCGTTGAACGAGCCGGATGACCCGATCACGCTGTCGATCCAGCCCGACGGCAGCCTGTTCCTCAACGACCAGCCCACCACGGCGCAGAGCATCCTGATCGAGCTCGAAGCCCTGACCGAGGGCAACCGGCAGGCGCGGATCTTCCTGCGCGGTGATCGCACGCTGCTCTACGGCGATGTCATGGGCATCATGGCCGACCTCGCCGCCGATGGTTACACCAGCCTGCGACTGGTGACCGAGCAACCGGGCAGCAGCGAGAGGTAGCGCCGGGCCATGATGCGGGCGCTCCTCATCTCCACGGTCAGCCACGCGGTGGTGTTCACGGCCTTTGCCGTCGAGCTGAACATCCCGCTGTTCACCCTGCCCGAGCCGGACCCGATCGAGGTCGAGATCGTCTTTGAGGAAGAAAAGATCGAGGTCAGCGACACGGCGGTGATCGAAGACTTTTCGGACCCCCAGCCGCTGGATGATTCGGATCCTGAACCGGTTGCTGAGCCGGTCGCCGAAGACGCGCCACCCGACCCGTTGTTCCTGCCCGAGACCACGGAGAATCCTGACCTGCCCGAGGGGCTGGATGAATTCATCGAGCAGGACGCCGTGCCCGAGGCCGACACGCTGCCTGAGCCGGCCAACGACCAGTCACCCGATGAGGCAGACTTCGCCGAGGACGACGGCGACGCGCTGGCCGACCTGATCTCCGAAATCACCGATGCCGCCACGGATGAGGCAGCAGACGAAGACGATGTCTTTGTTCCGGCCTACCCCAAGCCACGGCCCCGCGCCTTGCCCGTGCACCGGGATCTGGCCGAGGAAGCACGGGAGGCTGAAGCCGCCGTGGCTGCCGAAGCCGCAGAAGCCGCCGCGCAGGCCGAGGCCGACGAGCAGGCCGCCGCCGATCAGCGCGAGGCCGAAGCGCGTCAGCGTGCGGCCGAACTGCGGTCCTCGGACTACGTTCAGAGCTGCGTCAACGGCGAATGGAACTATCCGCTGTTCATCCGCTATCCACGGGAATGGCAGGTGAGCTTCACCCTCAGTCTCGACCAGAACGGCGATATTGCCGAGGTCGAGCGCGGTTCCGTGGCGGCGGAGGATGATGCCACCGACGACCAGCTCAGCGCCTTCGTGCAATCAGCTGAAAGCGCGCTCTACAGCTGCGAGCCCTTCCTCAACCCTTCGGGCGCCAGCAACGAGGCCTTCGAGATCGAGGTTGTCATGCAGCCAAGGTCCGCATTTTGACCGCAAATACGGATCACTGTGACGTGAACGCAACAAGATCGGGAATCCCACGGAGGGGGTTATTCCAGCCCCATTTCCGCCCTAGTGCACGCGTTTTTTAGCAGACTTATGCGTAGTGTTTTTCTCATCGCTGTTATTGGCTTGCTCTTTGCTGGCGTGGCGTCGGCCCAATTCCGTGTGGGTGTCACCGGCGGTGAAAAGGGCTCGATCCCTGTTGCCGTGCTCGAATTGTACGCGGAGCAGAGCGGATCCTCTCAGCATGCCCGCGATCTGACCAAGATCATGCGCCAGAACCTGAGCAAGTCCGGCGCCTTCGAAGTGGTTGATCCCGCGGCCTATCCGCAGCAGGCGGCAGCCTTCCTCGAAAACCCCGACTGGCGCGGCTGGCGCGAGTCTCCGGCGCAGGCGCTGGTGGTCGGGTCGGTTTCGGTCAACGAGAGCGACATCGAGGTCAAATATTTCCTCTACCAGCCGCGAAGCAAGCAGCGCCGGGAGGCGCAGCGCGCGCGGCTGCCGCTCAACCAGTGGCGCGGGCTGGCGCACTTCATCTCTGACCGCATCCACCTCAAGTTTGCCGGGATGAACGGCCACTTCGGAAGCCAGATCCTGTTCATCGCCGAGGACGGTTCGGCCACGCAGCGGGTCAAGCGGCTGGCGATGATGGATCAGGATGGCCACAACATCCGCTACCTCTCCGACGGCCGGAACATCGTTGTGACGCCGCGCTTCTCCCCGGACGGGCGCGAAATCACCTATACTGAGATCAGCAATGGCCGGGTTCAGGTCATCCTCAAGCATCTCGTGACCGGTCAGCAGGAAGTGCTGGAAACCGCACAGGGAACCTCGACCTTCTCGCCCCGGTTCTCCCCGGACGGCAGGGGAATTGTCTACTCGCTGGCACTGAACGGCAACACAGACATCTACTACATGGACCTGCAGACCCGGGGGCGGGAGCGGGTGACCACGGCGCCTAGCGCCGAGACGTCGCCGTCGGTTTCACCCGACGGACGGCTGGTCGCCTTCGAGAGTGACCGCAGCGGCTCGCAGCAGATCTACGTGCTCAACCGGCAGACGGGGCAGGTGCGCCGCATCTCGGTGCAGGACCGCGCCCGCTATGCCACCCCAGTCTGGTCCCCCAACGGTGACTGGATCGCCTTTACTCGGATCAAGGATGGCGAGTTTTCCATCGGTGTGATGCGGCCTGACGGCACCACCGAGCAGATCCTTGCCACCGGCTACGTAGTCGAGAGCCCGACTTGGTCGCCCAACGGCTCAGCGCTGGCCTTTGCCCGGCAGGAGCGGCAGACGGGCGACGGCTCGGTGAAGACCCGCATCTACGCGGTCGATATCTTCAGCCGGCAGGAATGGATGCTGCCGACGACCAGTGAGGCCTCTGATCCAGCCTGGTCGCCGCGGGTCGCGCGCAACTAAACTAGTCGGCTGCGCCGTCTCTTGACTTTTCCACAGATACCCGCTGGCGTGGGATAAATCCGACAAAGCAGCGTTTTGGCCGCAAACTATCCACACTATTAAAACTAGTGATTTCGTACTTGTTTTCAGCTTTTCCGCCCAAATTCGGCCTAAATCACCGCATAAGGTGTGTATCTGTTCCCCCTTTGCTTGCAAAAGTGTGGCTCGGAATCATTTTTCTTTGCCTAGCAAAGCCCGGTGGTGTAAAACCGCAACAGTCTCAAAGCGGTGAAAACACCTATCCGATTTTTCGCTTTGAGGCTTGGCTTTCACGGGAGCGCCCGGAGTTTTTTGGAGTTTAGCCGACGATGTTGAAACGGACCTTCTTAGCGATTCTTGCGCCTTTGGTCCTTGTCGCCTGCGACCCTCAGGTTCGCGCGAACGAGCAGGAGCCAGCCGCCAACACGGCTGCCGCTGCTGCGCCGGATCAGTTTTTCCAGCAGTCGCCTGCGCCCTTACTCGGGTCTCAGCCCGGTCAGGTGCTTTTGACCGGCAACAACCCCGGTCCGCAGCAGATCCCCCTTGCCACCGCCAATGTCTACAGCCCGACCCAGTTTGCCAGCGGAGCAAGCCAGGTTGGCCTGCGTGCTGACGTGGGTGACCGCGTTTTCTTCACCACCGACAGCGCGGTTCTCGATCCACGTGGTGCCGGTGTGGTCGACCAGCTGGCGGCTTGGATGAGGCAGTACCCCTCGACTACCCTTCGCATCGAAGGGCACGCGGACGAGCGGGGAACCCGTGACTACAACATCGCGCTGGGTGACCAGCGCGCGACCGCCATCCGCAATCGCCTTCTCCAACTTGGCATTGCCTCTGAGCGGCTTTCCACGGTTTCATACGGCAAGGAGCGCCCCGTCGCCTCCGGCTCGACCCCGACCGTTTGGGCCCAGAACCGCCGCGCCGTTTTCGTGGTTCTGTGAGCGCCTGACGATCAGATCAAAATGCTTTTCCTTGGGGGGCTGTTCCGGCCCCCTATTTTTTTTGACAACAATCCAGCATGAGCACGCCAGTAGTCCGGCGGTGAATGGTTCCATCAGCGGCGAAAACCCACTAATCTGACGGTGTATTTGGAGAGGGACAGGACAGGGATGCCTGTATCGGTTTCCGGCGTGCACCGCCTCGCGAAAGGCGGCGCGCTGGGTTTGGCTTTATTGGGGATGGCCGCAACTGTGCGGGCGCAGGACGAGAATGCCGGTGTCCAGCTGGCGCTCGAGTTGCGTCAATTGCGCAGTGAAGTGGACTTTCTCCGCGATCAGCTGGAAACTGGTGGCGGCGTCGCCGATGTCCGCTTCGAAAGCCTGCAGACCCGCATCGACCAGTTGCTCGAATATGCCGCCGCTGTGAATGAGGAGGCTGACCGCGCGTCGCGATTGGCTGAGTCAGCCCTGCGCAGCACCAGCGAGCTGACCTTCAAGATTGCCTCGCTCGAAGAAACCATCGCAGCGATTCAGGACCAGATCGATACCCTGAGCGCAGCAGCGCATGTGGCAGGACCGAAAGAGGTGCCGGACACCGCTCCTGCTCCGGTCGCCGCATCCGTTGACGCTGAGGCTGATCAGGCGGTCGTCGCCCCGGCCCTGCCCAAGGACCGACCCGAGGACGGCATGCCCGCCCATCAAGCAATCGCCGGAGACCCCGATGATATACAACCCGAGGGCGGGGTTGAGGCTGAGGCTGCGCCAGAGATCGAAACCGAAACAGAAGACTTCAGCGACACCTTCGGCGCTGCCGCCCCGGCAGTCCCGGCCGTGCGGCCCGATGCGCCGGCCCACGTGCAATTGGATGACGACCGTGCAGCCCTTGCGGTGTCGGCGGAGATCGATGAAGCCACGCGAGAGGCCTTCGAGGCTGCCAGTGATTTGTTCGAAGCGGGAGACTTCAACGGCGCTTCGTCAGCCCTGCGGCAGGTGATCGACACCGGCGTGCTGGGCAGTGAGGAGGCCGAAGCCCTCTATATGCTGGGCACCGCCTACCTGCGCGCCGGTGACTATCCGCTGGCCATTCAGGTGCTGGCGCAGGGCCTGCGCTCGTTCCCAACCTCGGACTTTGCGGCGCGATCGATCCTCAACCTCGCAGATGCGCTGAATGCTAACGGGCAGCGGGCCGAGGGCTGCCGCCTGCTGTCCTTCGTCCCGGTCGAGTATCCCCTCGATACCGACGCTATTTCCGATGCCTCCGCGCGATCCGAGCAGCTTGACTGCTGAGGCCTTCAGGGCCGCCGTTTCAGAATCACTGCCGCCGCTGGCGCCGGGGACGGCGCTGGGTCTTGCTGTCTCCGGGGGGCCGGACTCGCTCGCGCTGGCGCACCTGACCGCGGCAGCCTTTCCTCACCTCAGGCTGCGGGCAGCCATCGTTGACCATGGTCTGCGACCGGACAGTGCTGCGGAGGCCATTGCCGTGCGGCAGCGCTTAACGGCCTTCCTCCCTGACGTGGATATCCTGACCTGGAATCCGCCCTTTGCGGTGACGGTAGGGCGACTGGAGAAGGCGCGGCTGGCGCGGTTTGGCCTGCTGGCAAACTGGGCGCGGGCGCAGGGGATCCTGCGGATCTGGCTGGGGCACCACGCCGATGATCAGGCCGAGACCATCGCCCTGCGGCAGGCCCGGGGGACGGGCGCGGTCGGCGCGCGCGGGATGGCGCGGCGCCGGGTTGACCCCGACGTGATCTTCGAACGCCCGCTGTTGGACTGGCCCAAACAAGGGTTGGTCGACTACTGCAGGGCGCAGGGGCTGTCTTTCGTGCTCGACCCGACAAACAACGATCCACGCACGGGGCGGGGTCTACTGCGGCAGCAGGCAGCCGCCCCCGCGACTGTATCAAGGCCACCGGAGCCGTCCGTTGACCCATCGGTAAGGGCTTCCGCACGGGGGGTCGTCACCGATCCCATGGGCTATGCCTGGTGCCGGAGCGATGCCCTCGATGAAGCAACACTGTCGGCGGTCACAGCGTGGGTCCGGGGCGGGTTCTACGCGCCTTCAGCCGAGCGGGTTGCGGCAGCCTGCCAGCGCCTTCAGGCCGAGCCAAGGGTGTCCCTGCACGGCTGTGTGATCGAGCGCAGGCGGGAGGGCTGGAGCCTCATCACCCGCGAAGCGAGGGCAGGGCGCAACCTGCGCCCGCAGCAGGACGTCGACGGCCGCTGGCGGCTGGACGACCGCTGGGCCCTCGCCGGGCCGGAGGGCGACTGGACGCTGGCCGGACAGGCCGGATTGGCGATCGACCCCACCCGACCCGGGCGGGCACTGGCCGCTGTCCCGCTGCTGCAGGGGCAGGTGCCGGCGTGGGATGGCGAGGGCTTCGGATGGGCCGATAACCACGCGGTTTTCGCCCCGCGACGACCCTTGCTGGCGTGGATCGGAGACTGATTCCCCGCGATGAAACGCCACAAGCGTTGCATCCTTCTCCCGGGGTCTTACATTGAAGGTCAGGTTATTCGCTCAAGGGCTAAGGAACAGGCATGAATATCGGACGCAATGTCTTGATTTGGTTGGTAATTCTGGTCGTCGGACTGGTGGTGCTGCAGGGGCTGTTCGGCAACAGCCTGACCAGCAGTTCGTCGAAGGTTGCCATTTCGCAGTTCGAAGAACTGGTCGATCAGGGCCAGGTGCGCGAGGTTGTGATCGAGGGCTCGACCGCCACCGGCACCACCGCAGCCGGTCGCCGGTTCGCGGCTGAAATCCCGCCCGGCGGGATGGAACTGTTCCTCTCCAAGCTCGATGACGCCGGCACGACGTACGAGTATTCGCCGCCCAGCGGCTTTGCCTTCGGGCAGCTCTTCGCCTATCTGCTGCCGATCCTGCTGCTGGTGGGCTTCTGGTTCTTCATGATGCGGCAGATGCAGGGCCGTGGCGGCGGCGGGATGGGCTTCGGCCGGTCCAAGGCCAAGCTGCTGACCCAGGACATGCACCGCGCCACCTTCGCCGACGTGGCGGGGGTTGAGGAAGCCAAGGCCGACGTCGAGGAAATCGTCGACTTCCTGCGCGACCCGCAGAAGTTCCAGCGTCTGGGCGGCAAGATCCCCAAGGGCGTGCTCATGGTGGGCCCGCCGGGCACGGGTAAGACCCTGCTCGCCAAGGCGATCGCAGGCGAGGCGAACGTGCCGTTCTTCACCATTTCCGGTTCTGACTTCGTCGAGATGTTCGTCGGTGTCGGTGCCAGCCGTGTGCGCGACATGTTCGAACAGGCACGCAAGAACGCCCCCTGTATCATCTTCATCGACGAGATCGATGCTGTCGGCCGCGCCCGCTCCATGGGCATGTCCGGCGGGCACGAAGAACGCGAGCAGACGCTGAACCAGCTGCTGGTCGAGATGGACGGCTTCGAGGCCAACGAGGGCATCATCCTGATCGCCGCGACCAACCGTGCCGACATCCTCGACAAGGCGCTGCTGCGTCCGGGCCGTTTCGACCGTCAGGTGCAGGTCAACCTGCCGGACTCGATCGGTCGTGAGAAGATTCTCGGCATCCACTCCAAGAACGTGCCACTGGGCCCCGACGTGGACCTCGCCCGTATCGCCAAAGGCACCCCGACTTTCTCCGGTGCTGACCTCGCCAACCTGGTGAACGAAGCCGCCTTGCTCGCCGCCCGCGCCAACAAGCGCGTGGTGACGCAGGAGGACTTCGAGAACGCCAAGGACAAGGTCACCATGGGCCCAGAGCGACGCTCGGCCGTGCGGACCGAGGAAGAGATCGAGCTGGTCGCCTACCACGAAGGCGGCCACGCCCTGGTCGGCGTCAACGTGCCGCTGCGCGATAAGCTCAACAAGGTGACGATCATTCCGCGCGGCGGGGCGGGCGGCTATGCCCAGTTCCTGCCCGAGAACGACGCCGCCATGCTCAAGCGCAAGGAGCAGTGGAAGGCTGAACTGGCCATGGCCTACGGTGGCCGGATCGCTGAGGAGCTGATTTACGGCGTGGACCACGTGACCGCCGGTGCGATTTCGGACATCCAGATGGCGACCCAGCAGGCGCGGGTCATGGTGGAGCGGCTAGGCTTCTCCGAGCGGCTGGGGCTGCGGGCCTTCGGCCCGGATCAGTCCGAAGGCATGTTCGGGTCTATGACCAAGAACTACTCGGACGACTACGCCAAGATCATCGACGAAGAGGTCGAGCAGATCCTGAAGACGGCGGAGACCACAGCACGCGAGATCATCAGCGATAACCTCGAAGGCCTCAAGCGCCTGAAAGAAGCGCTGATCGAGTACGAAACCCTGAGCCGGGAAGAGGTTGAGGCCGTCCTGCGCGGTGAGACGCTCGAGCGTGAAAGCCGCCGGGTCGAGCCGACCCGTCACGCCGACAGCAGCGAGGCTGAGCCGCCAGCGCCTAAGCCGACGCCCAAGCCAGCGTCGGGGACCTCTGCGCTGCCGGGTATTGGCGGGCCAGCAGCAGACAGCTAAGCAGGCTGCAGCAGACTTTCGTCCCGACGGGACAAGGCGAAATACTACGCCCGGCGACGAAGGTTGTCGGGCGTATTTTTTGGCGACGCGATTTAAATGACAGGGGCAGGGGCAGGGGCAGGGCTAAGGATGAGCGACGATACCTTTCACGTGACACACTGGGCCGGGCTCGACCTTGCCCGCCCGAAGGTCATGGGCATCCTCAACGTGACCCCCGACAGTTTCAGCGACGGCGGACGCTTCCACCACGTTGATGCGGCGCTGGCGCAGGCCGCAGCGCTGCGCGCGCAGGGCGCTGCCATCATCGACGTGGGTGGGGAGAGCACCCGCCCGGGCGCCGCACCGGTCTCCGAGGCCGAGGAGATCGACCGCGTGCGACCGGTGATCGAGGCCCTGAGCGCAGAAGGGGCGCTGGTTTCCATCGACACCCGCAAGCCGGCGGTCATGGAAGCCGCCGCCGCCGCCGGGGCCGGGATCATCAACGACGTCACCGGACTGACTGGCGACCCGCGCTCTTTTGATACGGCCGTCGCGCTGGGGCTGCCGCTGTGCCTGATGCACATGCAGGGTGAGCCGCAGACCATGCAGGCCGACCCTCAGTACGACGATGCCCCGGCAGAGGTCTTCACCTTTCTCGCCGGTCAGGCGATGGCGCTGATGGAGGCGGGGGTGAGCGCCGAGAAGATCTGCCTCGACCCGGGGATCGGCTTTGGCAAGACGCTGGAGCATAACCTGCAGATCATGGCGCGGCTGGACGAGCTGGTCGACGCCGGCTGGCCGGTGCTGCTTGGTGCCTCGCGCAAGTCGTTCATCGACAAGATCACCCCGGCGGGGCCGGAAGAGCGGCTGGGCGGGTCACTGGCGGCTGTTCTGGCCGGGTTCGGGGCCGGGGTCAGCCTGTTCCGCGTTCACGACGTGCAGGAGACCGTGCAGGCGCTCGCGGTCGCCGAAGCGATTTCCGAAATCGGGCTTTAAGTAAGCGGAATCAAGCGACAGCCAGAGGCGTCAGGACACTTTTTCAACCCACGAGGGCGGCTGGCCGAGCCGGTAGTAGGTGTAGGAAATGCCGCTGGCGACCAGTGCCGTGGTGAAGGCAGTGATGATGAAGGTGGGCACCATCGCCACCCAGGTCTTGAGGTTCAGCTGTGTCGCGTCGAGCGTGCTCACGTCGGTCACGCCCTGGAACAGGATGCGGTTGATCCCATTATCAAACAGAAGACCCAGCACGGTGAAGGGGATCAGCAGGCCGGCGTAGATCAGCATCAGCCGCCCGGCGTGTCCCCGGGTCGCGCGCCACGCGGTCCGAATACCAAACTCGTAGATGCCCAGCGCAGCCGCCGGCAGGCACAGGATCAACCGCGCCCACAGATAGAGCCAGAGCAGGATCATCACCCCGGCCGTCAGGATCGAAAAGATGCCAGCGAGTCCAGGGACAACGGCCGACAGCACGCCAGTGAGAATGCCAACGATCACCCCGGCGACCATCAGCCCCAGTACCGTCAGCAGCACCATGATCACCGCTCGATAGAAATAGCTGACCTCGGTCCGGCCAAAATGCAGGCCGAGGCCCGTCCGCTCGGCATCGAGGCCGATCAGCGTCGTCCGGTGCCAAGCCGCTGCCATCGCCGCGCCAGCGAGCCCGCCAAGAACCAACATCGGCACAAGCCACTGCATCATGCTGATCCCCGCTTGCACCATCTGGAGCATGGCGGCGCCGAATTCAGCCTCGGCAACATTGGGGTCGAGGGCCGCCAGCTCGTTCGAGGCCGCCATCACCTCTGCCGCTGCCTCGTTCAGGAACTGGACCTGTATCCAGGACGAGGCGAGGGCGTAGAGGCCCAGAGGAAGCAACGCGGTCAGGAGCACCCGCAGCGGCACGGAGAACACGAATCCGTAGGCCTCGCGCCAAATCTGGGCCACGGGGAGCTGGTTCTGTTCGGTATCTTGGGCGGTCATGCGCTATTCCTCTGGCAAGAGCTGTCGAAGAGTTTCGGCCAGTTCAGCGGGGCTGTCCAGTACGGCGAGAGCGCCAAGGGCGGCAAAGGCCTCGCGGCGTTGCGGCTTCATCTCATCCGGGACGGCGTAGAGCACGCCGATGACGTCGACCCCGGCCGCCCGGGCGCCGCTGGCCCCGGCGGGGGAGTCCTCGATCACCAGCGACCGCTCCGGGCCAAGGTCAAAGTGCGACAGCACCGCCCGGTGCAGGTCCGGCGCGGGCTTGGGTCTGGGGACATCGAGACCGGAGAAACATGCGGACGCCGGGATCAGGTCGTCGTAGCCGGTGGTGATCAGATTGCGCAGCACGTTGGCGCGCGGGGCGTTGGAGGCGACCGCAATCGCCGCCCGGGATTGCGCCAGCTCGACCACGGACCGCACCCCGGCGATCGGCTCCAGCTCGGTGAGAAAGGCATGCTCGGAGATGGCATACATCTGCTCGATGAAATCATCGGGCAGGACGGCACCTTCAGCGCGCAGCTCGGCGACCATGTCCCGGTCTGACAGCCCGGCAAAGCGGCGTTCGCAGTCCTCGGCCGTCATGGGGTAGCCCAGCCCGGTCAGCAGTTCGGCGTTGCCACGCGCGGCCAGCTTTTCTGAGTCGATCAACACGCCGTCGTTGTCGAAAATCACCAGGTCATAGGTCGGGTCGGGCATGGAGATCCTGTTTCGGGCAAAGGGCAGCGGGCTGCGGGCTGGTCTCGACGCGCTTCTACCAGTTTGAGCAGAATTTGCACATTCGGGATCAATATTTGGAAAGTCTGTGCAGTGGCTTTTCAAGCCCCTGCGCGGGGCTTAAGCTGTTGTCATTCCGGTGTTTCTGAGAGCTAAGATGAACCGCATCCTCGTCGTCGACGACGACCCCCATATCCGCGAAGTCGTGCAGTTTGCCCTCGATAAGGAAGGCTTCGACACCCTCGAAGCCGGTGACGGCGCGCAGGCGCTCGAGCGCTTCGCGACGGAGCGGCCGGACCTGATCGTGCTCGATATCACCATGCCGGAGCTGGACGGCACCGAGGTCTGCCGCCGTATCCGCCAGACCAGCCGCACGCCGATCATCTTCCTGTCTTCCCGCGATGATGAGATCGACCGCGTGCTGGGGCTGGAGCTGGGCGGGGACGACTACATCACCAAGCCCTTCTCCCCGCGGGAGCTGGTGGCGCGGGTCAAGGCGGTGCTGCGGCGGCTGGAAGACGCCAAGGCCCCCCGCGATGAGGGCACGGCGATCATGCAGCACGGGCGGCTGTCGCTGAACCTCGACGATTTCACCGGCAGCTGGGATGATACCCAGATCGTGCTGACCCTGACCGAATTCGGCATCATCCGCACGCTGATGCAGCGGCCGGGCAAGGTCTATTCGCGCGATGACCTGATGAGCAGCGCCTACGAGCTCTCACGCATCGTCTCCGACCGTACCATCGACAGCCACGTCCGCCGGGTGCGGAAGAAGTTTGCCGACATCGGTGCCGACCCGGTCGAGACCGTCCACGGCATCGGCTACAAGCTCGGCGATTGCTGAGGCCCCGCTGACCCATGGTCGCACCCGATCCCGCATCTGCGCCTGCTTCACCGCCGCCGGGTAAGCCGCCCTCAGGGCGGTTCGGGCGCCTGCTCGGCCGCCCGCGGCTGTCGACCCTGCTGCTCGCCGTCAATCTGATCCTGCTGATCGCACCGCTGAGCGGGGTGTTTGCCATGCGGCTCTATGAGTCTGCCCTGCTGCGGCAGACCGAGTCCGCGCTGCTCTCGCAGACGGCCTTCATTGCCGCTTCCTACCGGGCCGCGCTGGAGCGCAACCGGACCTCTTCGCTCGACGGCGGTGGGCTGTCGCATCCCGTCGACCCCGCCTTCGCCGTTGACACCTCCAAGGGGGAGCCCTGGCGCCCCCGGCCACCCGTGCTCGATCTGGCACGCGACAAGCCGCTACCGCCCGCACCGGTGCCGCGCCGGACGCCTTCGCCCACCCATTGGCTGTCCGAGGCCGTGGGGAAGGACATCAGCCCGGTGATCGTCGAGGCCCACCACTTCACCCTGTCTTCGATCCGCGTGCTCGATCACCGCGGTACGATCGTGGCCAGCACGGCGGAGAATGTCGGCCAGAGCGTCGCTCACCTGCCCGAGGTCGAGCGCGCGCTGCGGGGTGAGATCGTCTCGCTGCTGCGGGAGAAGGAGGAATTTGCCGAGGGCCAGCGCGGTTTCAACGCCTTCGAGCGGTCTTCGGGCATCCGTGTGCATGTCGCAGCCCCGATCATCCTCGACAACCGTGTGGTTGGCGGGGTGCTGCTGGGACGGACCCCTTCGACCCTGCGCAATGCGCTGCGCAGCAAAGTGCGTATCTTTATCGTCGGCGGCGTGCTGCTGGTGGTGATGGCGATGGCGCTGTCGCTGTTCCTCGCTGCGACCATCGTCGGCCCGGTGTCGCGGCTGATCCACCAGGCCAAGCAGGTCGCCGATGGGCGCCGCAGCGGGATCAGGCCGCTGCGCTACCCCGTCACCGCCGATATCGCCGAGCTGTCCGAGGCGGTGGTCGCCATGGCCAACACCCTCGAAACCCGCTCGGCCTATATCCGCGAGTTTGCCGCCAACGTCAGCCACGAATTCAAGACCCCGCTGACCAGCATTCAGGGCGCGGTCGAGCTGCTGCGCGATCATGCGGCGAGCATGGACGAAGACCGACGCGCCCGCTTTCTCGATAACATCGCCAAGGACAGCGACCGGCTGGCCCGGCTGGTAACCCGCCTGCTGGAACTGGCCCGCGCCGACGTCATGCAGCCCGGCGGGGCAGGGGAGAGCCGGTTGGGGGCGCTGCTGCTGGACCTGCAGCGGCACTACGCCGATCTGGGCCAGTCCTTCGGGATCGAGGGCGCCGACGGCGACACCGGCATCGGTGCAAGAGGTGAGGACGATATTCGCGTGGCCATGGACGGCGACAACCTCGCCTCGGTGGTGCGCAACCTGATCGATAACGCCCTGCACCACGGCAAGGGCGAGCCTCGGCTGGTCATCGAGCCGGCGACGGCGCAGGTCAGACTGCGGGTGATTGATGATGGTCCGGGCGTATCTCCGGCCAATGCCAACCGGATCTTCAGTGCCTTTTTCACCACCGACCGTGAAGGGGGTGGTACCGGCCTCGGTCTGGCGCTGGTCAAGACGCTGGTGGAGGTCCACGGCGGGCAGATCCGGCTTGCGGACCGGGCAGAAGGCTGTGAGTTTGTGGTAACCCTGCCGCGCTTGAGCGGATCTGTGGCGGGTGAAGCGGCGTCTTGATCCCGAATGGCTTTATCGGTTATTTAACCGCTGCTCAGGGCGCGAACCAAGGCGTTCTGAGGATGAAGTGCGGTGCTGGTATAGCTCAGTTGGTAGAGCAACGCATTCGTAATGCGTGGGTCGTGTGTTCGAGTCACATTACCAGCACCACTTCGACCCCCTCTCTCAATCCGACGGTGCCGGTCATGCCATTGGCGGGTCATGAGCCCCGCTGCAGTGCGTGCACGCCGTGGTGCCCTCCTCGCAGCCGCTGGGTTGGCTCCACCACGATCGAAGGGCGTCGGCGGCCCTTGAATTCAGTCTCGCCCAGGGCGAAGGGTTGCTTAATTCGGTTGACATGATCGCCGGATTTGGGC
>MDSZ01082154.1_pt1 | contig 16679 bp, 8 predicted proteins | sample 811201 | NCBI WGS metagenome assembly MDSZ01 (sample SAMN05326647, study PRJNA326480) | marine metagenome | isolation source: seawater | place: Indian Ocean: North | collected 2010
AAGAAGGAGATGAAGTATCAATCTCAGGACCATATGGAGAATTTTTCATCAATCATTCAGATGCCGAAATGCTTTACATTGGTGGTGGTGCCGGAATGGCTCCTATGCGTTCACACCTATATGAACTATTCAAAACACTAAAAACAGGTAGAAAAGTTACTTATTGGTATGGAGGGCGTTCAAGAGCAGAGCTATTCTACATCCATTACTTTAGAGATCTCGAAAAGGAATTTCCAAACTTCAAGTTTTATTTGGTTCTTTCTGATGCTTTACCTGAAGATAATTGGGTAAACAAAAAAGATATTAATGATCCTGAAGGAGACGGATTTACAGGGTTTGTACATCAGGTTGTAATTGATGAATACCTTACACATCATGAAGCGCCAGAGGATCTTGAGGTATACTTTTGTGGACCGCCTCTAATGAATCAAGCAGTAATCAAAATGTGTGATGATTGGGGTGTGCCGCCTGAGAATGTAAGATTCGACGATTTCGGAGGTTAGTACTGAATCAATTAGACAAACAACTTCTCAACAAATCAATTTCATTTTTGGAATTGAAGCTGTGGATACATAATCTTAACCTAAAGCTTCCTTTTGGCACTGTTGGTGGTAGGATTGGTTTCGTGTAAATTCCTGACTCCAATATTTTCTCGACGAGATCCAAAAGCTTGTCTCTGTTTTGGAAATGTATTACTTGAATAGGTGAATTCTCTTCAGATAAAAAATCAAATGATTTAAGTCCATTTCTAAAATGATAAATGTTATCATGTAACATTTTTTGATGTTCCTTAATTATATCGATTTCTACTCTATTAATAATTGTTGAATACGAGGCAATTGGTAGAGCAGTAGAGTAAATAAATGACCTTGAAAAATTAACCAAATATTCTTTGAGTTCCTTAGCACACAAAATGGCTGCTCCATGATAACCATAGGCCTTTCCGAATGTAATGGTTCTTGCAAAAACATCCTTTTGCATCCCCCTTGCATGAACAATTCCTCTACCTGAATCTCCATAAACTCCAACTGCGTGAGCTTCATCAACAATTAAATAAGCACCAAATTTCTTTACCAAAGCTTGCATTCCTGCCAATGGAGCCATATCTCCATCCATAGAGTAAATAGACTCAACCATAACATAAATGGTCCCATTCATCTTCTCTAGCTGCCTTTCAAGGTCATCAAGGTCATTATGCTTAAAAGAATAGGCTTTAGCATAAGAAAGCCGAATGCCATCTCTTATACTTGCATGTATATGTTCATCGTATAATATATAGTCACCCCTTTGAGCAACAGAAGATATGAATCCTACATTGGCATCATAGCCTGAATTATATACAATGGCATCTTCTGAATCATAAAAAGAGGACAATCTTTCTTCACAATCCATGGCTTGAATCGAGTTTCCTGATAATAGCCTTGAACCAGACGAACCCTCTGGGATTTGAGAAGGACTTGGCTTTTCTCTGGCTAATCCTAAATAATCATTGGAAAAAAAATCTATCGAACCTTTTTTTAAGGTCAGCTCACGAAACGAACCCTCATCCTTTCGAAGTTCAATTCTTTTTTTGAGTTTGTCGTCCATTATAATGAATCAACAGACCGAATAATTCTTGGCTCGAATTTATTTGAATCAGTGGTGGTTCTTGCCTCTTCAAGCTCCTTTTGACGCAAAGCTTCCTTTTGTTTTCGGTCAATCAAGATTTGATCAGGTTTCGTTTCTGGTTGTGGGGCATCTGCAAAAGACTCCTTTGGAATTAAGCCCAAAATAGAAAACATTTCTTGGTCCTCATTAAACTCTGGATTTGGAGTGGTCAGTAATTTGTCCCCTGCAAAAATTGAACCTGCTCCCGCCATAAAACATAGGGCTTGAGCTTCCATATTCATTTTTGTCCTACCTGCTGACAAACGAACAACAGACTCAGGAAAAGCAATTCTAGTCGTTGCAACCATACGTATCAATTCCCATTGTTCAATAGGCTTTTGATCTTCTAGCGGTGTTCCTTCCACGGCAACCAATGCATTTATAGGTATAGACTCAGGTGGATTTTCCATTTGCATGTAGCTCATTAATAATCCAATTCGATCTTCCTCGCTTTCTCCCATACCAATAATACCTCCAGAGCAAACGGAAATACCAGCCTTCCTTGCGTTTTTAATGGTATCTAATCTCTGCTCGTATTCTCGGGTAGAAATCACGTCCTTATAAAACTCCTTGGAAGAATCTAAATTGTGATTGTATGCAAACAAACCTGCATTTTTGAGCCGTTTTGCTTGGTCTTCAGTGAGCATTCCAAGCGTACAACACACTTCCATATCCATATCGTTGACCCCTTGAACCATTTCAACAACCTTGTCAAAATCTTTATTGTCCCTAACTTCTCTCCATGCAGCACCCATACAAAGTCTCGAAGATCCATTGGCTTTGGCATTTTTTGCCTGTTCCAAAACTTGTTCAACATCCATGATTTTATGCGTGTCAATATCTGTGTGATATCGCGCAGCTTGTGGACAATAGCCGCAATCTTCCGGACAACCGCCTGTCTTAATACTTAAAAGCGAAGACATTTGCACTTCTCTCGGATTGTGGAACTTTCTATGTATCGAAGCTGCCTCAAACACCAATTCAAGTAATGGTTTTTGATATAATTTCAATAAGGATTCTTTCGTAGAATAATCAGGATTAAATTTCATATTACAAATATAAAGAAAGTGCGTTATTAAGCGCTACGTGAAATCAAACAAACACAATATGATTTAATGGCTTCTTGATGACCAAAAGAATCTACCGATTCATGAGTTGTCGCCTTTATTGATATGTCATCAATCTCAATCTCAAGAATTTCAGCTAAAACACCCTTCATTTTAGGAATGTGTGGATTCAATTTTGGAGATTCTAATACTACAGTTGCGTCGATATTACCAATTTTGAAGTTTTTATCTTTTAACAATACCACTACATTACGCAACAATATCTTTGAATCAATCCCTTTATACTTTGGGTCTTTATCTGAAAAATGAAATCCGATATCTCCCAAATTTGCAGCACCTAAGAGGGCATCACAAATGGCATGAATAAGCACATCTGCATCAGAATGACCTACTGCTCCCTTTGATGAAGGAATTTCAATTCCACCAATATAAAGTGGTTTATTCTCCTCTAGGCGATGAACATCAACTCCAAAACCTATTCGCATTTTGTAAATTAAGGATTACTATTTGTGGAACCGGCTTGGTCTAAATCAAGACGTACCGTAAATCTCAAGGTATTTGCCAAAGGACTTTGACGACCATTTAAGGAGGCTAGATATGAAAAATCTATGGCAAACATGTTATACTTCAAACTTGCTCCTAAATTCAAAAATTGGCGATTTCCTTTATTTGGACTTTCATAAAACACTCCCGTACGAACAGCAAATACATCATTGTACCACCATTCAACACCAAATGCAACATTTATTTCTGATAGCTCCTCCTTAAATCTAGTTCCAGATACTACTTCATAATTACCATCAGCGTCTTGTATATAATCACCATTTTCATCAGTGGCCAAAGCACCTGGTGCATCATAAAAAGATTGCGCAATTCCATTGATCACACCAACATTGGGATTCATCCCAGCAAGCATAGTAACCTCTCCATCAATCAAATCATAAATGGGTGGTGTTGGAACCAATAATCGCTGCAAATCAAGTGAAAAGGTAACTTCATTATAAGCATCAAACTTGGCCAAAAAACTATTCCCTATTTTCAAATTCATAGGAATAAAATCACGCTCTGAAAGCTCAGAATAGGCCACTTTATTACCAATGTTATTAAGTGTAGTTGCAAAGGTATAAACACCGTTCAGATTTCCGATTTTAGCGTCGTCGTTGTAATAGGAGAAAGACAAATCAGCAGCACCTACTACACCAGCTTTAGTATTCACTCCCCCAACAGTTAAGCCCCCTGTAAGATTAGAATAAGCAAACTTACCATTGATTCCTAAGCTAAGTCTATTTGACAATCTAAATGCATAAGCACCTGTCAATTCAAATTCACTAGGTTTGTCATCCCGAATTACATTACCAGAAGCATCTGTAAAAGTAATTTCTCCTAAACTAAAAAAGCGAAGCGCTCCTCCAACAGAGTGGGTCTCATTAATCTTGTAATATGCAGATAAATAGGATAGATGAATGTCATTTGTCAATTGACGCAACCAAGGCGTGTAGGATAAACTCACCTCCGAGGTTTGCTCAGAAAAACTCAAAATTGAGGTATTCCAATATACAGAACTTGAGGACGGACTTAAGGCGGTACCAGCATCTCCCATACCTCCTGCTCGAGAATCAGGAGTAATTGCCATGAATGGCAATGCCGTTGTAATGGTATTTAGCTGTAATTGATCATCCGTCACCCCATTTCCACCAGTAGGTTGAGCAAATGAAAATGTAATTGAAACAGCAATTATAAAAGTGAAAAGTAGTTTTTTCATTTTGAATTTAAAAGTAGGTGGTAAATATACGTAAATCAGGATGTTTTATTGTATTATTTATCTCAATATGACCAATTTTTCTGTTTTTTCTGCAGAGGCTCCGTTTATATCATTGACAACTACTCGGTAGATATATACACCTTTAGCTAACTGATCACCAAAAGTATCTTTTCCATCCCAGAAGATGTTATTTACCCTGAACCCTTCAGTATTAATGGTTTCATTAATACTTTTTACAAGCTTACCGGATACAGTGTAAATCTGAATTTGAACGTCCAGCTGATTACATGAAAAAGGGTGTTCAAACATGAATTCTGTTGAGGTCGTGAAAGGATTAGGATAGTTATATACATTCATTAAAGTCAAATTTGACTCATCAACTACAACAAATTCAATAGCAACCATTGAACTGTTGTTATTCACATCCCAAACCTTAAATTCTAAGGTATGCCTTCCTTTTTCGAGCTCATCAAACTGAAATCGAATTTCACCGGATTGATACGAATCTAAATCAGCCACATAGTAATCATTTAAAATAATAGGTTCAGATGTATTGCCATCAAGAATAGCTGTGATATCATGACCAATTCCATTACCTACGGTATTAATTCCGTTTTCATCAAAAATTTTGGCAAGCAAAACTGGTCTCAAATCCGTTTGTCCGCCAGAAACAAAATTTTCATCGTTCATGAAAAGGTTTACCTCAGGTCCCTCCTCATCTGAAATTCCATTTGGATCAATACCACCAATGACAAAACTCGTATCATATCCACCCGCATCAATTTCATTGCCGTAACCGTAATAGCTAAGCTTTCCCAGTCCATAATTCAGTGCTATATCTTTAGGAACAACAAAAGAGAAGTCAAAATAACCGTTTACAATGGACACTTTTCCTTTGTAAATGAGATTGCGTTGTAGCTCATACTGAATTTCAGGTGAATTTGGATCTTGACCTAAAGTGTTTAGTATTTTTACTTTATCTAAGACAGATGGGGTTAATATTCCATTAACATTAGACATTGGTTGACCATTAAAATCTTCCACATGTCCTTTGATTCTCACCTTACTCAATGCTTGCAAGGTGTCTATTTGAACAGAAGGAGATATTCCGTTAATACTATCCGTTACAATATTGTATTGTGGTAATGCTATTCGTAAGGCGGGATCCCCAATTAACGTAAAACTTCGTTTATTGATATTACTCCCTGCATTATTCTTGGTTCGCTTTGCGATTTCGCCAAAAGCTAATGGTAATCCATTCGCATCTCTTTGAAATACGTTTTCAAAAAATGCTTCCCCAGTATTGGAATTCACTCCGAAGAACACTGAACGCGTTGTTGTCATCAGGGCAATAGCACCTCCTGATGGATTTAACGCAACCCATTCGCCAGCAGAGACACGAGATGGGTCATCGTATTTCGTAAACTCACATGTGGCAGATACAAAGACATTTAAGGCATTAATATTACTCCATGAGTTAATTTGAGGAATGGTTACAACTCTTTCCTCTGCCAACCCAACTTCACCTCCGTGTCCAACATAATTTACCAATAAGGCTCCTCTTTGAATTCTGTCCGTAATTCCATTTAAAACATCGGGATAACGTTGTCCACCAGCGCTTATTTGTTGAGGATAAGCATCTAAATAAAGCTTATCACAATTCATCTCATGATGATTGGCAGATACATACTCATATTGAGGTTCCGTGTCTACATTGATAAAATAACCCCCTTCCTCGTCATCAGCCACCTGAACGTATTTCTGCCTCCAGTCTCCATATGTATTTGATGAATTCTCATCCAGACAGCATGAAGCCCCTGCATTTAAAAACAAATTAGAACCGTTTTTCATGTAGTGCTCAATTTTATCAACCTGTTGTTTTGCCGTAATTAAGTCAGAGGCTAAAATTCGACCTATACCAATATCAAGCAAGTCAGAACCAGTCAAAGATTCATTATCGTCAAGCATCCCATAAAAATCATCGGTAACTAAGGCAGAAATATGATTTTCACTGTTTAAAACTTGATAGGTGAGCATCAAATTATTGTTATCTGGTACTCGATCTTTTGGATCGTAGGTTCCATCACCAAAAAGAAGTAAATATTTAGGGGCAGTTTCAGGGTCAGTTTGAGACCTATCATAGAACATCTTGGCAAACATTCTAATGGCAACGGCATCTGGAGCACCCGAACTAAATTCGTTAAACACCATTTCCGATGTTACCACATGTACCGATGTTCCTTGACTTCTGTGTAATTCTGCCAACCTTTCCGCCTCCGATATAAACAAAGAATTTGTTACGATTAAATAATCAACCTGTTCAAGTGCATGTAAATTTTGATAATCCACAGGACCCACAAACTGTGGACTAAAAAATGTTCCTCCATTAGAAACGACGTACTCTGTATAAGACAAGGAATCGATAAAGCTAAACGCATTTCCAACCAAAACACCATCTATTTTCTTAGGGTTGTGACGGTCAGACAAATCCCATAAAAAACCTGTTGAAGGGTAATTTGAAACAACAAACTCACCAATTCCTGACTGTGATCCTGTAAGGTTTCTGAAACCCATTTGGGAACCGTAAAAAACCAAATCTCGTTTGGTATTTAACGAAATTCGATCTAAATAGGTGAGCACATTCGGACTATTTCTTTGAATTGTAATCTTCAGTGGTATTGTGGAAGGTGGGCTAGACATTAAAAATGACCGTTCTGACCTCGCATAATCACTTGTGGTTATTGGCAAAGATGACTCCTCTAAAACCAATCCATTTATAGAGTATCTCTGAAGAGTTCCCGCTGAACTTGATGCATTCGAAGCAATTGATGCATTGAAATAGGCAGGTTCATCAGTAATATTTGGTACGGAAAAATTGAATGTTTGCTCCAGGTCAATGTCAAATAATTCTCCATACCACCTTTGTCCGCCACCTACCAGTGATACCAAGTCATTTTCATAACAGCTTCGATAATCATAGCTTGTGATCATTTCATCAGGAGTTCCAGTAATTGAATTTTTAGTTTCAATATTCATAGGTGGAATATTCTCATTGATATTAATGAAGTAGTATGAATAATCTGAGTATACATTTTTCTTTTGTTCAAAATCAGTAGTTCCGTTGTTTACCCATCTGTTTGGCCCCCATGCATAAAATAAGAGGTGATCCCCTTCATCAAAAGAATTGTCGCTATTTCCTACATACTGAATGGCGTTTTGAGCAAGGTCATCAGTTCTTGGAAGAGCATTGGACTCAGGTAGCATTCCATCACCATTTCCGTAGATGTGAATGTGATTTGGGTTTAAACTTTCAACATTCACACCTATTGAACTCAAAAAATCGTAATCAATTTTGTGAATACCATCATTTATGACGGAAATTTTATACCACTCTCCAGAACCTGGTCGTAAGACTGATTCTAATGCGAAATCTTTTGGTGATGAATTGATTTTATTCTCACACAACACATTAATGTCTGTTATTTTGTGTACTACTCCTCCCTTAACTACAAAAGGAAAACCGGAAACAACAAGAAATTGCTCTGACCCAGCATGAGTTACTTTAATATCCATTTGGATATCGCCATTTAACAAAAATCCCATCTTTTTTAGGAACTGGATTTCTGCATTCAGACATTTAGTCGTTTCGAAAGAAACTGATTTAACCTTTTTACTTGAAGCTTTAATATTGATTTTACGGAATACAAGAGGCTTGCCATTGTCATAAGAAACACCTTCAAAATTTGGTAGATTATATTCATCACCCTGAAACTCCATCAAACTTGGCGTATGCCAATCAATTATGATTTTAAATTCCTGAGAATAAGACAGGTGTAATAACAAAGAAAAAAAAGAGATACAGATGAACTTAGACATTATGTAATAATCAGTGTAAGGTTTGTGTGCTAAAAAACGCCAAAATATTAAATTTATTACAATAAATATGCGATATTTGTAACCTTAGAAACTAAATTTACGTTAAGATTGTTCGTGCATAAACTCAAATTTGTGAAGAAAAGACATATTTTCTTAGTTGCAATTATTTTTGGTTCTCTTATTTCAACCAAAAACAATGTGGTAAGGTCCCAGGATCCCACCTTTACTCAGTTTTTTTCAAATCCGATTTATTTGAACCCTGCACTAGCTGGTTCTTCAGGGTGTCCAAGAGTTTCACTAAATTACAGAAACGAATGGCCGCAGCTGACAGGTAATTATGTCACCTACTCTGCAGCCTTCGATACCTATTCTAAAGGTATACAAGGAGGGATTGGTCTTATCGCCATGCACGACCAACAAGGACAAGGAACAATTACCACTTCAATGCTCGGTGGTATTTATTCATATAATTTAAAAGTGAATCGTAAGTTCTCCTTCATGTTTGGAGCGAGAGCTGCATGGTTTCAGAAGTTTTTAGATTGGGACAAACTCACCTTCGGAGATATGATTGATCCTAGAAGAGGGTTCATCTATCAAACTGGTGACGTTCCAAGAGGAAACGGGCGAAGAGGTTTCTTTGATGCATCAGCAGGTTTTGTAGGATTTGGTAAAAACTTTTACTTCGGTGGCGCGGTTCACCATCTTAACAGACCAGATGAGTCTATGATTCTGGGAGAATCTCGTTTACCCATGAGATTTACAGGTCATGCAGGAGCAGATATAAAACTGGGAAATAGAGGTAAATATTACAGTACTACGAGTATCATGCCGAATATCATTTATCAATATCAAAATGGTTTTCAGGAACTTAATATTGGAACTTACGTAAAGTATGGAAACTTTACCGTAGGTGCATGGTATAGAAATAGAGATGCATTTATTCTTTGTTTTGGTATTACTACAGATAAATTTAAGCTTGGGTATAGCTATGATATCACCGTTTCTAAGTTAGGAAATGGTATTTCTGGTGGATCACATGAAGTGTCCATGGGATTCAATCTCAAGTGTAGAAGAAAACCTAAAAACTTTAGGAAGATTTCCTGTCCTTCGTTTTAAGGTTGTAACGTTTTTAAAATTAATGTATATTAGTTATAATAGTAATGGTTATGAAAACTACAAATTATAAAAAAATAGCCTTCTTTTTAGCATCAATTGTGCTGTTAGGTTCTTGTGCAAAAGAAAGGTCTACCGCAACAGGATGGGAATATAACAACTATGAAAATGGTGGTTTTGAAAAATTCGATGCGAAAGAACAAGAAACGGGTCCAGGTCTTGTATTCATTGAAGGTGGTACGTTTACAATGGGAAGCACTGAAGAAGATGTGATGAATGATTGGAACAATAGCGCTTCTCGTGTAACTGTTTCTTCATTTTACATGGATCGCACGGAGGTAACCAATTTGCATTGGATGGAATATGTCAATTGGATGCGTCGTGTTTACAACAAATCGTATCCCCATATTTATAAAAAATGTCTACCGGATACATTAGTTTGGAGATCTCCTCTATCTTACAGAGAAAAATATGTTGATTATTACCTTAGGCATCCATCTTACAGGGACTATCCAGTTGTTGGGGTTTCTTGGTTGCAGGCTAATGATTTTTGTAAATGGAGAACTGACCGTGTTAATGAGGCTATTCTTGTAAGAGAAGGTATTATAAAATGGCACTTTGCAAATACTTATGACCATCAAAACTCAGATGTTGGTGCAGCCAATAGAAAGGGATATAAGGATGGATATTCTTCCTCTCCTGAAAACATGTTCTCGACAGAAAATTACTTGAATGGTAACTATGTCGTTCATACAGGTAAAAGAGAATTGAATAAAAAAGGAGAACCCACTGGAAATATTGAAGGTGGTTATACCCTTGATAATGGAACAAAACTTTCTCCAAAGGATAGTTTAGGAAGAAGTGTACCAAGAGATCCTTATCAGCTTCAAAATTATGATCCTGTTTATGCAAATGGTTCTAGACTTGGATCTAGACCAGTTAAATTAGAAGATGGGATTTTACTACCAAAATACAGGCTTCCTTCTGAAGCAGAGTGGGAATTTGCAGCACTTGGATTAATTGGAAACCTTGATCCAAACTCAGAAAATATTGATTCTAGGAGAATCTATCCTTGGGATGGGCACTATGTTCGCAGGAAAGAAGACCAATGGGCTGGAGCCATCCAAGCCAACTTCGTTAGAGGAAAAGGAGATTATATGGGTGTGTCTGGCGCTCTTAATGATGGTGCAGATGTGACAGCACGAGTAGATGACTTTTGGCCAAATGATTATGGACTTTATCACATGGCTGGAAATGTTTCAGAGTGGGTAATGGATGTTTATCGCCCTACATCAAACGAAGTGACTGACGATTTCATGCCTTTCCGAGGAAATGTATACACTACACAATTGTTACGTCCTGATGGATTACACGATAAACCAGTTCAAGCTCAAGATAACCTTTACGACGTATATGGCATGAAAGAATTTGTGAATGAATTCGCAAGAGCAAAATATTTGGCGTTGACAGGTGGTTTGAAGAATAAAACGGTTAACGACTTTAAAAACCAGGAGGATCCATCTTACATTTCTAACTACATAAAAGAAAACCCAAATGAGTACATAGACTTTTCCTCTAAAAGTAAAAACTTAAAGGAGATGAATGGTGTGTTCTTGGTATTACGAGGAGATTCAGTAACCGTATCTGCAGATGCGTCGAAGCTCAATGAGATCGGAAGAGAATTCGAATGGGTCAACGGAGATGCTGATTTGTTGAGCGGAACCGTGAAAGACACCTCGATTGTTATTTCATTTAGTGAAGCTAAAGAATATAAAATTTCTTTAACACAGGATGGTACGAGCTACAACGAAACCAAAAAATTCAAAGTATTCGACAACAAGAAAAAATACAATGAATATGTAAATTATGTCAATTCAAAAAGAGGTCAGGTTCTAGGTAATTCTAGACAAAATCCAAGAAAATTTCAGTTTAATGCACCAAAAGACGGATACGTATATGGTTACAATAAATTTTCTAAGAATGACAGCATTGAATTTGCAATATTAGATGATATTAATGGTGTATTAGATACCGCAATCTATCTGTTCAATAAAGGAAATGCTACCAAAGCTTCGCACTATCTTGAAGTGAGTTTATTCGGTAATCAGCATAAGGAAGAAGTTCTTTCAATCGAAGATTACCGAGAAGGTCATTTTAAAGGCAAACTATACAATGGTCAAAATGACGAGAATTTTGTACTTGATAATCCAGGTTCCTCTGACAATCCATTCATTGTAGGAAATGTAGAAAAATCGCTTGCGGAAGTTGGAGTTTACTATGTTCAAAAGAAATATGAGATAAATGATAATGAAGATGGTAAAATGATTACTGAAGCGAATCTTAAAAGTTCAGCAATTTTTAAAGACGACTACTTGGAGTATAGATTTAAAGATTATCAGCAAGATCCAAATGTAACTGCTTGGATTTTGACCCTAAGAAACGGATTGAGCGAATTTGTGAACGAAACAAGAGGTCAGCAAAGATGGAGAAATGTTACAGAGGATGAAAATGCTGGAAGATTGAACTATCGAAAAGATGATTACATCAATTATTTAGATGGCGACCTAGAATCTTCAATTTATTACAATAATCAAAAAACAATTGAAGATATTAATGCAGGTAAACGAGATCCTAAAATGTCTGTATACCAGAGTGAATTTGAAAACTACGACTTACAAGGTAAAGAAATCAATTCAGGTGTTTCTGGATGGCCTACTACTCTAATCTCTGATAAGTCTAGAGTTTATAAAGGTGGCTCATGGGCAGATCGCGCTTACTGGTTGTCACCTGGTAATAGAAGGTTCCTAGATGAAGATAAGGCTACGGCTTTAATTGGATTCCGATGTGCAATGGATCGTCTAGGAAGCACTAGAGCAAATTCTAAAAAGAAAAAGAAATAAGATTTAATTATATTTCATAAAAAGTCCGCCGCTGTGCGGACTTTTTTTTTACATATTTGTACATGAATAATTTGTTTTCATTATTGGGTGAAACTTCTGGTGTTTGCACAGACACTCGAGAAATTCGTCAAAACTGTCTTTTTATCGCTTTAAAGGGAGATAATTTCAATGGAAACGAATTTGCCAATCAAGCCATAAATAATGGAGCAAAATACGCTATTGTTGATGATAAAAGTAAAGCAAACGATAAAAATATTTTCTACGTACCTAACGGGCTTGTTTTTCTTCAAAAATTAGCCAACCATCATCGAAATACTTTTGATATACCTGTTATCGGAATTACCGGTAGTAACGGAAAAACAAGTACAAAAGAGCTTATTCAAACAATACTATCAAAACAATATAATGTTCTATATACACTTGGAAATCTGAATAACCATATTGGAGTGCCTTTAACATTACTTCGAATGAATAATGCGCATGATATCGCTATAATTGAAATGGGGGCTAATCAACCTAACGATATTGAAGAATTATGTTCTATTGCCGATGTAAATGCTGGAATAATCACAAATATTGGTAAGGCACACCTTGAAGGATTTAAAAATTTAGAAGGCGTTATAAATACAAAATCTCAATTGTATAAGGCTGTTCAGAAAATTGGTGGTACTTTGTTTTATAATCAGGATGATTCAATCTTAAAGGATTTACTTTCTGATAAAACAAAAAATTACTCTTATGGTGTATCTGACGCAAATGTGCGTGGAGAATTAAATGAATTAACGCCATACATTAAAATGAGTTGGTCAAAAGAGGGCTACTCCTCCCCTATCATTGAAACAAAAATGATTGGAAAATATAATTTCTATAACTTTTTAGCGGCAATATGTATAGGCAACCATTATGGTATTTCTGAAAAGAATATTTCTGAAGCAATCGCTGAATATCTTCCAGATAATAATCGCTCACAAGTACAAAAAACAAGTAAAAACACTTTGATTATTGACTGTTACAATGCGAATCCGACAAGTATGTCATTGGCACTTGAAAGTTTTCATTTAATCCAACATCCAAAAAAAATAGCCATAATTGGAGACATGCTTGAGTTAGGACCTGATGGTATAGAAGAGCATAAAAAAGTAATTGATTACTGTGTAAACAATGAAATCCCTTTTTTCACCATCGGTTCTTTATTTCGTTCGATAAATGAGGCAGGATTCATTAACACAAGTGAAGTGGAGGAAATATTGTCAAATCTTGAGGATTGTTTAATTCTACTAAAGGGTTCAAGAGGAATACGACTCGAAAAGCTTATCCCTATTCTTTGAATTACCTAATTAGAGAAATATGACCTAAAACATGATGCCGCTCTTCTGAGTATTTTCGTTTATATAGAATGCGATAAGTATAAGTGCCTACTTGACATGCTGTACCTTTGTATGTACCATCCCAGGTATTAGAAAAATCTTTCGCTTCAAAAATCATTTCTCCCCACCTATTATAAATCTGAACTTCAAAATAATTTTCATCAATACTAGTAGAATACGTAGGGAACCAAGTATCATTTAAACCATCGTTATCAGGTGTAAACGAATTAGGTGCAAAAATAACGGCATCATGATCAACAAAAATCATTAACTGTAAACTGTCTATACATCCAAATTCAGATATACCATATAAAGTTACAGGGAAAAATTCCTCATCATCAATATCGAACTCATGAGGACCGGGATAAAATACAAGAGAATCTGCTGTACCATCACCATAATCCCAAATATAATCAACAGCATTCGTCGAATTATTGGTAAAATCAACCTCTGATGATCCAAATGAAACTTGACTAGTCGACACCGAGAAATCCACGTTAGGGTTGGGAAGTACACAAATAATATCCTCCATAGTCATAGATGCGATACAACCGTTAGGCGTTCCCATAGATAAATTTATATCATAACAGCCTTCATTCCAAAAAGTAAAACTAAAACCAGAACATCCATTCATAGTTGTTATACCATCAATATCCCATACACAATCAAATGCATTATCTGTTGTATTTGTGAATACCACATTCATTGGAGCACAACCTGAAGTCGCACTTACATCAAAAGTAACCGCTGGAACGGTATCAACAGTAACTGAAACAGTTTGTGCCTCCGCTAGGCATCCATTCAAATTGTAATTAACAATATACTCTATATCCTCCGTTGGCGTAATTGTAATGGTCTCCGTGTCATAATCCCCTGGTGTCCAGTTTATTATTCCACCGGGTTCAGATGGAACTGCAGTAATAGAAACTGTCTCTCCTATGCACAAACCTATATCAGAAACATTAATAAAAGGCTGATCTGTTACAGCTACCACTGCGCTCACTGGTTGACTGGTACAATTATTAAGCTCATAGACAACGGTATAACTCGAAGTAACTGTCGGATTCACCTCCAAACTTGCAGTCGTTTCTGTAAATCCGGACCAAGTATATACGCCTCCCGGTGTTGATGCAATGGCAGTCAATATACCTGAATCACCATTACAAATACCGATATCATCCAAGACAATAGATGGTATTTCATTAACGATAAGCTCTGCAGATTGAATCTCACTTGTACAACCATTTAAGGTGTAGCTTACATTATAGGTAACATTTGTGTCTGAGGAAATGGTTATACTAGATGTTGTAAATCCACCAGGGAACCAATTAAATGTTCCTCCGTTTTCAGAAGGGTAAGCCGTTAAAGTGCCAACATCTCCCTCACAAATGGAAACATCTGAAACATCAATCGTTGGTGTTGTTATTACTTCCACAGAAAAAGATACAGTATCCGAAGGACATCCATTCACTGTATAAACCATTTGATAGTCCGTATCTATCATCGGATATACTGTAATGTCAGCACTGGTATCATTTGATGGATACCATTCACAGTTTCCTCCTGGTAAAGAGCCACTCCCGCTTAATACAGCTGGTTGTCCTGAGCAAATTAAATCATCTCCACTAATTGAACCAACAGGTGTTGGTAGTACAGAAACTGTTGAAAAAGCCGTATTACTCGGACATTGATTTGGACCCTCGTAGTCAACAGTATAGAAATCGTTGCTATTTGGGGAAACCGTAATTGTTGAGTCATTACCAAGTCCTGAAGACCAAGTATATACGCCTCCTGGTTGATCTGTTTGAGCAATCAAAACAATGGAATCACCAGAACAAATGGTGGCAGAATTTACAGACAATGTTGGGTTTGGCAAATAATAAATAAATATCGAATCTATTCCTGTACAACCATTTACACCTGTTCCTTCTACATAATACATAGCTTCAGAATCAACTGTATAATTCGTTCCAACAACGGGACCATTTATCCATTCATAAGTTATGGCTCCTCCATATGCTTCCAACTGAATAGAGTCATTATTGCAATCAATTGTATCCGTTCCTGTTAGATTTAGAATCTCTACATTAGGAATAATAAAATCTTCAGTAATTACAATAGATGCCATATTTTCACATCCATTTAGTCCAACACCAGTTACCTCATAAATACCGGCAGTATCTATCATTATGGAATTAGATGTTCCGAGGGTATTATCCCATACGTATGATACACCTCCTTCAGCATTAAGCTGAATGGTTGGATGAATACAATTTAACTCATCGGAGGAATTGGTAGTATTCACAATAGAAATCGTAGGTAAGGAATAGTCTTCAAATATTGTAATGTCCATCTGAAGTGGGCAATCATTGGAATCAATATAACTCACAGTATATGTACCTGCCAAATTAAATTCATTAACTGAAGAATTTGGTGTTAAACCTCCTGACCAAATATAATTTGAACCCCCGAAAGCTTCGACAGAAACTAAATTAACATTACAATTTAATGTATCACTACCGGTAGTATTTTCTATATATGAAGGTTCAGCACTTAAAGTTTCTATAACAACTGAAATATGGGTTTGCTCACAGCCATTATCATCAGTGATAAGTGCCTGGTAGAAACCAGCTACTATGCTTGCAAGGTCTTCAGAAAAAATTGTATTATTCCAAACTACGTCATATGAACCAACACCTCCGGAAATATCAATATCAACTGACCCAGTACCATTTGGACAAAGTACATTCTGAATATCACTTAATACTTGAATAGAATCTGGTTCTGTCAAAACAGAAACTTCAGAATTCATACATCCATTTTCATCAATAATTCCAAATTCATAAGTACCAGATGGTAAATTAAACTGATTATTATTGCTATAAGTGGAGTTATCGATCTGATAACCAATATTTCCATTTCCTGAGGCAATAACATTAACCACTGC
>MDSZ01111310.1_pt1 | contig 16678 bp, 16 predicted proteins | sample 811201 | NCBI WGS metagenome assembly MDSZ01 (sample SAMN05326647, study PRJNA326480) | marine metagenome | isolation source: seawater | place: Indian Ocean: North | collected 2010
AACAAATTCAATATCATTTTTGTATTTTGAATTTTCTAACCAGCCCCAATCATTATTAGAGTCATAATGCATTAATGCTCTTATTTGATTCCCATTTTCTATTAACTTTTCTGTTAAATGAGAACCTAGAAATCCTGCCGCTCCAGTTATTAAAATTTTCATAAATTTATTTCAAAAACTTTCTCATTATATTTCTTAATGAATTAACTCTTGAAAAAATCTTTTTAGGTTTATTCAAGTTTTCTTTCTTTTTTACTATTTTACACATTCCAGATGAGATAAATGTAAAAAAAATATCAAAATTTTCAGTATTAGAGTTGTAAATCTTTATTAACCTTTCAAAAGTTTCTTTATTATTTATTTCGCAATAGAAATTGTTTCTATCGTTATTTTTCAAATATGGTAGCCATGATATATCATCAATAAAAAAAACGCCATTTATCTTTAGATATTTGAAATAATGGTAAAATATTTTTTCAACATGATGGGCCTCATGTAAAGAATCTAGATAAATAAAATCAAATTTTTCTGGTATTAGGTCTTTTAAATATTCAAAATTGTCATCTCTAGATTTTATAAAACTCCACTTTTTGTTTGAAAATAAATGTGAATAATCATCAACATCAATAGAATATAAATTTCCGTCATATTTATCACAATAGTCTAAAAATATTTTAGTTGAACGTCCTTCTCTGACACCAAATTCTATGATTTTTGGTTTTTCAATATTTATTAATTCTGTTGAAAGAAACTTTTGGAGTTTATATTCATAACTTTCCATATTTTAAAATATTAGTGTAAATTTTAAAATTGTATATAAAATTATAAAATAAAATGTATGAAAAAAATCAAAAATTATTTGATAAATAAAAGAATAAAAAATCCATTTTTTTCTATTATAACTGTTGTAAAAAATAATGATCATCAAATAAATAAAACAATTAAAAGTGTAATAAGCCAAACATATAAAAATTTTGAATATTTAATCATTGATGGAAAATCAACCGATCATACAATTTCAAAAATTTTAAAATTTAAAAAACAAATTAATTTTTTATTATCAGAAAATGACCAGGGCATTTATTATGCTATGAACAAAGGAATTAAAAATTCTGTTGGAGAAGTAATTCTTTTTGTAAATTGTGGAGATACTTTAAAACCAAATGCGCTTAAATATGTAAAAAAAATATTTGATGCCAATAATAAAATTGATTTTGTATTTGGTACTGTTAAAAGGCATTATACTAAGTCAACAATTCTAAAATATGGGTACAATAAAAAAAGATTATTTTATAATTTTGATTTTGCAACAGCACATTCTACTGGTTTTTTTTTAAAAAAAAAAATTTTTGAAAAAGTGGGAAATTTTAACACTAAGTTCAAATGCTCAGCTGACTATGATTTATATTATAGAGTTTTAGTCAAATATAATTGTGCTGGCTCCTATACAAAAAAAAATCGAATTATTGGTGAAGTTTCATCTGGCGGTTATTCAAGCAAAATTTCTTTCTTTGATCATCTTAAAGAGGAAACTTTAATAAGATTTCATAATAATCAAAATCCGATTATTATTTTTTTTATCTTTCTTAATGCTTTAATTAAAAATTTTTTTAAATAAATATTCAAATATTATTCATCCATTCATTTGAATAAAGATTTCCAAATTCTGACAGCTTTTTAATCTGATTATTTTTAAGATCAAAGATTTTCTCATCTTTGATTAAATCTAAATTTTGAAGTACATTACTATAATTTAAATTTCCATTTTTTTCTCTACCTTCTCTTGTAATTGGAAAATAAATTTTTTGTTGTTTAATTTTTTCATTGAAATATTTGCTTTTTTTTTTATTTACGAAAAATGCATTCATTCCTTGACTGTTAGTACCCAAAAAATCATAATTTTTTTTTTTCATAAGTTCTATTAAAGCTTTGATTGAACATCCAAAAAATAAATTTGAATAATGTTTTTTATTTCTATCAAAATCTTTTTCATAAGGAATTGTGATTTCATATATATCACCAAAAATAGGGTTGTATTCACAAACTATTAAATCAGAGTCAATATTTGCCTCTTTCATTATCCAATAATCATTTCCGTCTATATCTAAGCTCAAAAGGCCTAAATTATTTGATTTAAGATTTTTTTGTAAAATTGAATTTATATTTTCACAATTTACAAATTCATTAATTGCAGTTAAATTTTTTTTCCAATACAAAGATTGTTTTTTAATTTTGCTTACTTCTGAGGTTGATGCTTCTATCAAATAGCCTTTCCAATTTTGAGATTGAATCAAAAAACGAGTATTAGACTCCCAATAATCCTGGGTACCAATTTCTAAAAAAATCTTATTAATATCTGGTATTTGATATGATAACCAACTAATAATTCCATCTTCGCCAAATTGAGAAAAAACTGAAAATTCGACCTCGGCCAAATCAGAAATATGATTTTTTTCATAATTTTTTTTTTCATTAATTTGACCTTGCAAAATAATTCTTTTTTCAGAGAAATCAGGTTTTTTAAGCAAATGTTTATTAAAAAAAATTGAAAATATAACTTTAATATTTTGAAATAATTTTTTCATTAATTGTATTATCCTTAACCTCTAATATTCTATTGCAATATTTTAAAGAGCTATTTCGATGAGAGATTGATATAATTGTTTTTTGAAAGACATTATTAAATAACCCTTCAATAATTAATTCCTCAGTTTTTTCATCTAACGAACTAGTTGATTCATCTAAAATTAAAATTGAGGGATTTCGATACAGAGCTCTAACAATTCCTAATCTTTGGCATTGTCCACCTGACAATCTAGCACCATTTTCTCCTGCTAATTCATAAATATTATTTGGCAGTTTATAAATATGATCGTATAAGTCTACTTCTCTCAATAAATTATTTACTCTATTTAAGTCAATTTTTTTAATATCATCCTCTAACGTTATATTAAATAAAATACTTTCATCAATAATGGAAACAGTTTGAGGGACGTAACCAATATTTTTCTGCCATGACTGCTCACTTTTAGCTAAATTATTTTCATTAATTTTTATTCTACCCTCGCTTGGATGGAGTAAACCACAAAACAAATTAATAAAGGTTGATTTTCCAGATCCTGTTTTTCCTGTTACTCCAACTTTATCTCCCCTTTTTATATTTATATTAATATCTTTTAAGTTTTTTTCATAACTATTGGGGTAAGAAAAATTTACATTCTCAAAAATCAAATTATCAAATTTTAATTCTTTTTTTTTGTTAAAATCTTGATCTCTATTTTCTCCATTAGAAAGGTCATTTTTTTTAATACTAGATAATTCTTTATAAACTATGTCTATGACGGCATAATTATATTTAATTGACTGGATTGATTGTACAATTTTTGATATTGCAGGTAACAATCTTATAGCAGCATAAAAAAAAACACCAATAATTACAAATATTTCTGAAACATTCTCTCCTCTTTTTAAAAGAAATAATATTAAAGAAATAAAAGTAACCATTCCAATTAACTCTAAAATTAATCTTGGCATTTGAGTGGTAGTATCTTTTTTAATACCTACATTTGCATTTTCTAAATTGTTATGATGAAATTTTTGTAAAAATACATTTTCCATATTGTTGATAATTACTTCTTTAATACTTCCGAACCCTTGCTGTAACTGCTTTAAAACTTCAGCTGAGTGAAATTGTCTTTTTTTTCCCCAAATTTTTAATTTGTTATTTGTCCTCATCAAAAGAAAATAGCCAATTATTGAAAAAAAAATGATTGTTATTAAAGAAGCTAAAGGTTCATAAATAAATAGTAATATACATATAGAAACAAAAATCAAAATTTCTGAAGATAGTCTTATTAACGGAAAAATAACACCGAATGAAAAAAGATTTCCTTCACCCATTATATTTCTGATTAATTCTGAAGAATTATTTTGAGTATGAAAAAGATAATCTTTATAAAGATAATTTTTAAAAAATTTTCTTGATATTCTTGTATATAGTTTGTGGCTAAAATTAAATTGCCTAAATATAAGAAGCTTCAACAAAAAAAACTTAATAAAATACAAGGTACCTAAAATAAAAAGTATTGTTACTAATATATTCTCTTTTGACTTTTCACTAAAATAAGTGAAATTTTCTATATAATTTTTAAATTCACCATCAACAAATATTTGAAGTATAGGTATTATAAGTCCAATACCCAAAAGCTCTAATACAGCACTTATTAACGTTAAAATAAATATAAAAATAATTTTTTTATAATCACTAGTTTCTAGAGGATATAGAACTTTTGTAAAAAATTTATTCAATTTTATTTGAATTTGAGTTGTTATAATTTTTTATATTAAATACATCAAAAAGTATGTTTTTTATATGGCAAATATTATTAATTTAAAAGATTGTAAATAGTTTCATTCAGCTTGGTCATATCATCAATTTCTGCAATATTGGGATGATACATCTTCTTTAAACTTATATATCGCGGATGAGTGCCAATTTTTTTCTTATCTAAAAAAATGTTCAAAAGGATTTTTTTGTGTAGCTCACTTCTATTCATATTTCCCTTTAGATTATTTCTTAAATCTACAGGTAACAAATATTTCTCTAAGATTTCTTTTACTTTATTGTGTAATTTATTTTTCTTTAAATTCGTATAATAAATTTCACATAACATTCCTAGTCCAACAGCTTCACCATGCTGAAGAAGGTCTTTTTTTTTATTTGTATTCAATGCCATTTCAATAGCATGAGCGAAGGTATGACCAAAATTAAGGCTTAACCTTTTATTTTTTTCTCTTTCATCTTTAAGAAAAAAAAATAATTTTGTTTTAAGGCTCTCAGAGCAAATTTTTTGAATTATTTTAAAGTCTCTTTTTAGAATTAAATCACTATTATTTTCTAGTAAGGAAATTATATTATTTTTTTTTAGTAACCCATATTTTAATATTTCGGGAATACCAGATCTAAATTCCCTATTAGGTATTTTTTGTATGATTTCATCGAATATAAAAACTAGCTTGGGATGATAATAACTTCCAAATGAATTAATTATTCCTTTATAATTAATTGCAGTTTTTCCACCAATACAACTATCCACAATCGCAGTTATTGTAGTGGGAATATGACAATAAATTAACCCTCTTAGATAAAGACTAGAAGAAAGTGCAGTTAGATCACCAATAACACCTCCACCAAATGATAAAATAATAGAATTTTTTGTAAATTTATTTTGTATTAAAAAATCTATTATTTTAAATAAATATTTTTCTGTTTTATTCTTTTTTGACCCCTCTAACTTTATTACAAAAATCTTAAATCCGCTTAACTTTAATATGGAAAAAATATTTTTTACAATTTCTTCAGATATGTTTTTATCAAAAACTAAAAGAAGTTTTTTATCTGAATTTAACTTTTCTAATTCTAAATTAACTACCTTTGTAATATTTTTTTTAATGATAATTTTATTTATTTCATTATTGACAGAGTAATTTATGATCATTTATAAAATTTAATTTAAATCATTCATTAATTTTAATTATCATTATAAAATCTAAAAAATTGGTCACCTGACATTTTTTTTTTTGCTTTATGATAATCTTTTACAACGTCAATTGAAAAACTATCTCCCTTTAATTCCAATGTTTTTACTTTAAGACCTATCTCAAGAGCTCTAAGTAGTTCAATATCTTCGATCTTTTCTAATGTTGTTCTAGGATGTTTTGAAAATTTCTTTAATGCTTCAGGCTTGAAAGATAATATTGAAATATGTTTTTTAATATATTTTGGTTTTGATCTAAATTCAAAAGGAACATTTGCTCTTGACAAATACATTAACTCTTTTTTTTTATTTACAACTAATTTAACAATGTTCGTATTATTTGTATTTTTAATATTAAAATATGGAAGGATTATATCTGCATCAGGATTTTTTATATGAAAGTCTATAACCTGGTCTATATGTAACGGACTTATTAATGGTTCATCGCCATAAATATCGACAATGAAGTCATATTTTTTTTTTATCTTTAAATAAGCTTCAGATATTCTTTCAGTACCATTGCTATGGTGAGTAGATGTCAGAATTGCATCAGCTTTATATTTTTTTGCGACACTAAGTATTTTTTTATCATCACAACAAATTTTTACTTTATCTAGCAACTTAGACATTTTTGCTCTTTTGTATGTATGGATTACTAAAGGTATATTATTTATTGGTAACAACGCCTTAAAAGGTAACCTTCTTGATTTTAATCTTGATGGAATTAACCCAATAATATTATGCTTTTTTTTCATTTAAAGTTTTGATTTTAATTAATTATATTTATTTTATTGTAATTATAAAATAATTATAATTAATGATAAACAAAATTATTTTCTAAATTTAGCAAAGTGGTCTTAAAAAATAAAAATATACTAATTACTGGTGCAGGAAAAGGTATTGGGTTATCAACTGTTATTGATTGTTTAAAAAATGGAGCTGAAGTGTTTGCTTTAACCAGGACAAAATATGATCTGGAGAGTTTAAAAAAATCAAAAAATTTACATATTTTTTATGGTAATGTTAATAATCAAAAGATCATAAAAAAAATATTTAATTATTCAAAAAAAATAAAAAAACCTATTAATTGTTTAGTAAACAATGCTGGTCTAAGACAAAGAAAAAAATTTATTGAAATTACAAATAAAGATTTAAGAGATTTATTTGAAGTAAATTTTTTTTCAATTTTTAAAATTTGTCAGCTTTTTGTTAAGAATTTAAATAAAAATGAAAAAGGCTCAGTTATAAATATAGGGTCTATAGTTGGAACTTATGGCTTTAGTGATTTATCTGGATACGCATCATCAAAAAAAGCGCTTGAAGGTTTAACAAAGTGTCTAGCTGTAGAATTTGGAGAAAAAAATATTTATTTTAATTGTATAAATCCTGGTTTCACAAAAACATCTTATTTTAAGAATTTTAAAAAAAAAGCTTTATACAAATGGACTTTAAATAAAATCTCAATGAAAAGGTGGGCGGAAAGTCATGAGATTTCTGATTTAATCATTTTTTTATTGTCTGATATGTCTTCTTATATAAACGGTGAAGTAATTAATATAGATGGTGGTTGGAATTAGTTTTGCCAATTAATTAACAATAATATAAAAAGTTAAATATGAAAAATGATAAGGTAAAATTTTTTGATAATAATATAATCAGAAAATCAAGTCTTAGTGAAAAAAATATTTTTACTACAAAATCTATAATTGAGGTAACTGTAAGAGAATAAAATTTTAAAAAGATTATGAAAGCAATAATTTTAGCTGGCGGTCTAGGTACAAGATTGGGTGATGAAACAAAAATCAAACCCAAACCAATGGTCAAAATTGGTAAGTTACCCATAATAATGCATATTATAAAAATATATCAACATTTCAAAATAAACGAATTTATCATTGCAGGAGGATACAAATATACTTTCATAAAAGAATATTTTGATAAAAAAAAAATAAAAAATTTAACTATAAAAGTCATCAATACTGGAAATAATTCAGAGACGGGTGGACGCTTATACAAATTAAAAAAATTTATTGATGATGAAAATTTTATGCTAACCTATGGGGATGGTTTAGCTAATGTAAATTTATATAAACTTCTTAAATTTCATAAAAAAAATAAAAGATTAGTAACTATGACAATAGTAAGACCACCTGCTAGGTGGGGACATGTTAAAATTAAAAATAATTTAGTTTCAAAATTTGAAGAAAAAAATCAACTTAATGAAGGTTGGATTAATGGAGGTTATTTTATTTTTAGAAGAATAAGCTTTGAGTTGTTTAAAAGATTTAAATATAAAAATAAAATAATCCTTGAAACAGATATTTTACCACTATTATCAAAAAAAAAGGAATTATCAGCATATAAACATTCTGGTTTTTGGAAATGTATAGACACGCCCAGAGATAAAAGAGAATTTAATCAGTATCTGAAAAGTAATAAACTACCCTGGATGAAGTTTTAAATGGTAAATAATGTTAAATTAGAATGGAATAATATTTTACAAGAAGATATGAACTTTATTATTTCAAATGCTAAAAAAGAGTTAAATTTTTTATCAAAAAAAGAAGTTCTATTTACTGGAGGCTGTGGTTTTATTGGTTACTATTTTTATAATGTAATTTCTTTATGGAACGAAAAATTTAAAAAAAGAAAAATTAAATATACAATTTTAGACAATTTGAAAAAAAAACCATATTGGATTAAAACACGAAATTGTAATTTTATAAATAAAGATATTTCCAGCTTAAATACAAATTTTTTTAATAAATATGAATTAATAATACATGGTGCTTCTATAGCATCTCCCTCATATTACAGAAAATACCCTATTAATACTATGAAAGCTAATGTCTTAGGATTATGGAAAATTTTAGAGAGTTTAAAAAAAAATAATAAAAAAAAAACTTTATTTTTTTTTTCGAGTAGTGAAGTTTATGGAAATCCTTATAAAAAATTTATACCTACTGCAGAAAATTATAACGGGAATGTCTCATTTGTTGGTCCAAGAGCTTGCTACGATGAATCAAAAAGATTTGGGGAAACACTTGTTATAAATTATTCTAAATTTTTTAATTTTAAATCAGTAATTGTAAGACCATTCAATAATTATGGTCCAGGAATGAAATTAAATGATAAAAGAGTTTTACCAGATATTATGAATAACATTATAAAAAACAAAAATATTACTCTTTTTTCTGATGGAACACCCAAAAGAACATTTTGTTATATTTCAGATGCTATAATTGGTTATCTTAAAGCGTTAAGTAATAATAAAAAAAGTAAAATTTATAATATTGGTGCAAGTGGACCTCAGATTTCCATGAGGGCTCTTGCAAAACTTGTGCTAAAAATATCAAAAAAAAATATTTCATATAAAAAAAATATAGTATTTAAAAAAAATATTGAAAAGAATTATTTAATTGATAACCCTGACAAAAGATGCCCAAACATGTTAAAAAGTAAAAAAGAACTTAAATTTAAAGCTAAAGTTAAATTAGAAGAAGGACTATATAAATTATTAATCTACTATCTAAATTTTAAAAAGTGAACATTTCAATAATTGGTTGTGGTTATGTGGGTATTGTGACAGGAGTTTGTTTAGCAGACAAAGGTCATAAAGTTTATTTTTTTGATAATGATCCTATAAAATTAGATAAATTTAGAAGAGGTAAGCAAATAATATTTGAAAAAGGTTTAACAAAAAAGTTTTTATCAGCAAAAAATAAAGGTAATATTTTTTTTTGTAACAATTTAAAAGAAGCAATAAATAAAACCACAGCTTCATTTGTTTGTGTTGGCACTCCACTTAAGAATGGAAATATAGATCTAAGATTTATAAAAAAAATTACAGAGGATTTTTCAAAAATTCTTAACAATAAAATAAATCACTCAATCATATATAAAAGTACAGTGCCTCCTCTAACAATTGAAAATTTTTGTATTCCAATTTTAAGAAAAAAATTAGGAAAAAAATTAGGATTAAAGTTTAAAATTATTTCTAATCCTGAATTTTTAAGAGAAGGTAATGCAATTTATGATTTTGAAAATCCAGAGAGAATCATCATTGGTATACAAAACATTTCATCAAAAAACATTATGAATAAAATTTATTATGGTTATAAAAAAAAATCTGATATAATATTTGTAGATATCAAAACTGCTGAATTCATAAAATATTTCTCAAATTCATTTTTCAGTTTATTGATATCTTTTAGTAATGAGATAACAAATTTAGCAGATAAAATTAATGTAGACTTTATGGACGTGCTAAATGCATTTAAACTAGATAGCAGATTTAAATCAAATAAAAATCAGATTCCTGAAGTAATTAAGTATTTAGTACCAGGAATTGGATATGGAGGCAGTTGTTTTCCCAAAGACGTAAAAACTTTCATCAACTTTGCCAATAGAAAAAAATCAAATTTAGAAATCCTAAAAAAAGTTGATGAAATAAATCTTAAACAACCAAAAAAAATTTCTTTTAATATTAAAAAGGAGTTTTCTAAAAGAAATGTAAAAAAGTGTTTAGTTTTGGGGATCACATTTAAAGAGGGTACAAACGACATAAGAAATTCAACCTCTGTAAAATTAATTAATTTGATGTCAAAGCAGAATTTTAAAGTTTACATGTATGATCCATATTTTTTAAAAAACGAATATATTAAACATCGAAAAATTTTCGACTCGAATGTAACGTATTTGAGCGGAGTTAAAAAAGGCTTAAAAATTGATGCAATAATTTTAAATAATAATTCAAAAAAAATTATGAATATTGTAAATTACTATAACAAAAAAAACTCAACTTTAATTTATGACTCGAGAAGAGCTTTGGATAAAAAGAAAATTAAAAATTATCTTGGAGTAAGCTTAAATTCTAATAGATAAATGAAAATAAAAAAAACTAAAATAAAAGACTTGCTGGTTATCAAACTTGATAAATTTAATGATTCTCGTGGAAGTTTAACAAAGGTTTTAAATAAAAAATATTCCAAAAAATTTAATAATAATTGTTATGAAAGTTATATAAGTATTTCTAAAAAAGGTAGTGTAAGAGGCTTGCACGGACAATCAGGCAAATATAGCCAAGAAAAGATTATTTATTGTCTTAACGGGAAATTAATTGACGTTGCAATTGATATAAGAAAGAAATCAAAAACTTTTGGAAAAATTTATACAAAAATACTTCAAGAAAATGATGCGTTTGCATTATTTATCCCAAAAGGTTTTTTGCATGGATTTATTGCTCTTAAAGATAAAACTATATTAGTGAATTATTGCAATAGCCCATATAACTCAAAAAAAGAAATTGGTATTAAATTAAATACAATCCCTGCAAATTTACCAAAAGTTAAGTTATTTTTATCAAAAAAAGATAAGTTACTCCCCTCTTATCAAGATTTTATAAACAAAAAATGAAAATTGCAATAATTGGTGGATCAAGTTTTATAGGTCAGAACTTATTAAGTTTTTTAACAAAAAAAAAATATAAGATAATTTCAACTTATACAAATAATTCTAAGATTAAAAATGAATTCCCAGGTATAAAATGGAAAAAACTTGATATATCAAAAAATAAAAAAAATTTTTTTAAATTTTTAGAATTTCCTGATATTTTGATTAATTTATCCTGGCCTGATATACCTGATTACAAAACAAAAAAACATTTTAAAACATTTTATTATCAAAAAAGATTTAATTATAACTTAATAAATAATGGCCTTAAGAATCTAATAGTTATGGGAACATGTTATGAATATGGAAAAAGAAACGGTAAAATTAATGAGAGTTTGATTGCTAAACCAATTATTCCATATGCAATTTCAAAACTTAAATTGTTAAAAAGCATTCTTCATTTAAAAAAAAAGAGAAATTTTAAATTTACTTGGTTGAGACCATTTTTTGTCTTTGGAAAAAATAAAAAAAGAAAAACATTATTTACTATCATTAAAAATGCAAAGAAAAATGAATTATCAAAATTAAAACTTCCCGGAAATATAGTCCGTGATTTTTTACCAGTTAGTTTTGTTAGTAAAACAATTTTAAGACTTATTATTTTAAATAATAATTACGGTATTTTAAATATATGTTCAGGAAAAGGCATATCCCTAAATAATTTTGTAAAAAAAAATATTAAGAATAAAAAAAACGTAAAATTAATTAATATGAATGGTAAGAACCCAAACGAATTTGAGCCTAAATCATTTTGGGGGGATAACTCAAAATTAAAAAGAATAATTCAATAATGAAAAATAAAAAAAAAATTTTTGGTATTATTTTACCTTTTGAGGATTATTTTAAATTTTACAATCAAAACAAAGAACTCATAAAACAATTGTCTAAAGATTTTAAAAATATTTATATAATTAATGTAGTAAATCTCAAATATAGAACCAAAGTAAGTAAAATCAAAAATGAAAAGCTTTTTCCTAGAAACTTTAAATTTCTAAATTTTAAAGATAGTGAGTCATTTCTCAATTTTTTTAAAGATAAGGAGTGTGTAGCTTTACAATATCTGGCTAAAAATCCAGATTTTTTTAAAATTTTCTTTCTAATTAAATTAGCAAAAATTAAAAATATTATGATTATGAACTTAGGAAATTTTGGAAATAAGCAAACTCCAAATTTCAATAAAAAAAATATCCTAGCTTATAAACATTATTACCAAAAAGGTTTTTATTATATTTTTAGAATTCTTACTATTATAAATATTTTTCCCAAAATTGATTTATTGTTTGAGAGTAATAAAAATACCATAAAAGCACATAATAGTGGAATAAGTAGGAAGTTTGAAAATCTATTTCCTTATTTTAAAATTTCTTACTTTAGAAAAATAGAAAAAATTAATAGCATCTTTTTTACAAAAAAAAATACTAAATTAAAAAAAAAGGGAAGTACTATTTTGTATATCGATAACCCGTTAGATCACCCAGATGTTGTAGTGCGAGAAGGGACTATTACTTCTTCGGTAAAAAAAAAATTTTACAAAAACTTATCTAATTTTTTATATAAGATATCTAAGATGTTAAAATACAATGTTATCATTGGCTTACACCCATCAAGCAAAATAGCGTATGATTATTTATCAAATTTTAGAATTTCTAAAAAAAGAACAATTGATTTAATCGAAGATTCTGCTGTTGTGATATGTTCTTATTCAAGTTTAATTTCTTCTGCTGTAATTCATAAAAAAAAAATTTTATTAACTAGATCAAAATATTTAGGTAATTATGCTACAAATTTGTCAAATAAATATAAAGTATCCCTTAATCTTCACTCTATAAATATTGATAAGCCTTTTAAAATAAAAAAAAAATCTTTGCTTATTAAAATGAAAAATTCATTTAAATATTATGATAAATATATCAATAATAGATTAATGTCTGATGGTCAAAACGATCCTTATAAAAAAATTTCTAAAGTTATTAAAAAGACCTATTTTATTTAAGGTTAATTACTCTAATTGACAATTTTTTTATAGGATATAGGTTTTTTTGTTTGAATAGCAGAAGGAATAGTTGCAACTGAGTAATCTCTGCCATTACAATAAGAGCAGGCAGTAATATATTTCTTATCATAACATAATTTTTTGATTTCACCCCTTAATTGTTCAATGCTTAATTTATCATCCAATAAATTGACTTCATCAGTTGGATCTTTTGGTATAGCATTAAGATTTACTGCATTTGCGCTAAAGGGACATCTATATAATTTCCCGTGTAATAAAGAAATCAAATCACTAACACAACAATTATTAAACTGATGCTCAAGAGCTTCAGCATTTTTATTTGAATTAGGCATAATTCTTCCACAATCTAACCATGTAGTACATTTAAAAGTTGAGTAATTTATATTTTCTTTTTTAAGTACATCTACAAGAGCATCATGAGCAATTGAGTCTCTTCCATAATTAGTAATGTAGACCAATACTTTTTTATTTTTTAAACATTCTAAATTTTCATTTTTTGGAACAATTTTTGCATTAGTATAAATTACTATTTTTTTATTTTTTTCATATGTTGCTAGTTTATTTATCACTTTGTGAACATTTTTATTCATAAAAGGATCTCCACCAATAACTCTAAACTCATCTAAATTATCAACACATTCCATAAACCTTTCTATTGATTTAAACATTATGTCATCATCACTATTTTGAGGTCTTTCATAATATTGCATTAAATTTGAACAATCTTTGCATTTTAAAGAACATCTTTCAGTCACTTGAATATCAATAGTTTTGACATTCAATTTACCCTCATTTAAGTACTCATTTTTCATTGACATCTTATTGTAGAAATCAACTATTCTTAAAGCGCTACTATAAGGTATCTCAGACAATCCTAAATCTACTGCCCACTGGGATTTATACGAATCTTCTAAATTTACTTCAGATAATAAATCAGTAACTTTGTATAAGTTTTTAAAACCTTTATTATTTAAGAAAGGAATTATTGAATTAAAATATTGAATTGAAACAAAAATATTTATTTCTTTGTCTAATTTATCTAGTTGTTCGGGCGATAATACATCAATATTCTTAATCTTGATTTTTTGCTTGTTTAAACTTCCATCACAAAAAAAATCTACTTTAATATTTTTTTGGTTTAGCGCTTCTAAAGTCATTCTTCCAACTATACCAGCCCCATAGATAACTATTAACTTATCAGAATTTTTTGGTACTATTCTAGTAAAATCAGAAAATTGAAGCATATTAAATAATTTTAGTTTTTTAAGTCTTATATCATGTTGATTGATAAATCATACATTAAAATGAATAACATTTTTGTTTGGAAATCCTATCTTTCTTAATTGTAATTTAATGTTTTTAAAAACTAAAAGCTCCTTATTACATACAAAAATTTTATAATCATAAAACCTTTTTAAATTTTTTTTAAGATATTCTGGATTTTTTATTTTAAAATTATCAATTCGTTTATTGTAATAAATTTTGTTATTGTCAATAATAGAGTCAACTTTAGCTCCAGATTTGATAAGTATTTTTAGTGCAGTTTTACCGTACCCACCTGCACAAAATATTATTACATTATTATTCTTATCTTTTTTTATGATTTTTTTTAAAAATTCAGAATTTTCTGACTTATATCTAATTAAGTATTTTTTAATATTTTTTTTAGAATAAATGTCATTTAAACTATTAAAATTAAGTTTTGATAATTTCATTATTATCATTTTATAATTTTTTAACAATTTACTTGCTTTAGATAATTGATGTAAATTACATAAAAGAAAGTTTGAATACATTTGTTCAGCTGAAACTTTTAAGAGCCTTTTTATTAATCTTATCTTCTGTGGGCTAAGAAATAATTCTTTTCTAGCAATAATTTTCCCTATTTCATAAATAACTTTTAGTCTTGATACTGCAATTAAATAACCAGCTTTTTTTCCAAGTGTATTTGGCTCAAACATTCTATGAAGATATATTGGTGTTTTAATGATTTTATAATTTTTATTTGAACAAAGTAGATCTATAACAAACACCCAATCTTCTGTAACTTTAAGGTTTTTAAATAAAATTTTTTTTCTATTTAAAAAATTTTTTTTGACAATAAAATTCCAACAGTTTGTCGAGTACATGATTGAGTTATTAGAATCATTTGGAATTAATTTTAATGACTTATTATTAAAACTCACTTTTTTTGTTCTTAAAACAAAATTCCTCAAAACAAATAAATTAAAATCAAAATTTTTAATGTGATCTAAAATATTTTTTAATGATTTGGGTAATATCTCATCATCACTATCTATAAAACATAGATATTCTCCTGAAGACATCTTAATTCCAATATTTCTTGCAAAAGAAACACCACTATTTTTTTTTAAATTAATTAATTTTATATTTTGAAAATTTTTTTTAAAACTATTACAAATTTTTTTAGATCCATCCTTTGATGCATCATTAACTAAAATTATTTCTATTTCTTTTGTTATTTGTTGACAAATGCTTTTAAGACAATTTTGTAAGTATTTTTCAGAATTATAAATAGGTATGATTATTGATAGTCTCATGTGCGGATAAAATTAACAAATTAAATTTTTATTCTAAAAATTTTAAATTTTTTTTAATCAAATCTCTAAGATTATTTACTTTTAAAAATTTATTAATAGTATTTGAAGAATATCTAAAATTCTTTGCTACTTTTTTAGCTTTATATTTTTTTTGATAATGAGATATTATTTTTTTGTTATTTGGCAATAACAAATAATATTTTTTAATATCATATGTATTAAGGCTATCTGCTTCACTTATTAATTCTTCATGAATTTTCTCACCATTTCTTATTCCTATTATTTTATGTTTCATTTTGTTATCTATAGCTGTCGCAAGATCTACTACTTTAAAAGCCTTTGTTTTTGGAACAACAATTTCACCTCCTATACAATTTTTGATTGACCATAAAACCATTTCACATGCTTCGATTAATGAAATATTGAATCTTGTCATTTCTTTACTGGTAATCGTGAAGTAGTTTTGTTTTTTTTTTTGATCAAGAAATATTGGCAAGACAGAACCTCTACTTCCCATTACATTTCCATATCTCACAACACTAAATGATATTTGCCTATCACCTTTAACAAGGTTAGATGTAATTAATAATTTATCTGAACAAAGCTTAGATGCACCGTAAAGATTAATGGGTGAAACTGCTTTGTCGGTTGATAAAGAAATTACTTTTTTTACTTTTGAAGAGGCCATACTCGCATCAATAATATTTTGTGAACCAATAACGTTTGTTTTTAAAGTTTCAAAAGGATTATATTCTCCTGTTGGAACTTGTTTTAAAGCAGCAGCGTGTATTATATAATCGACGTCTTGAAATGCTTGTATCAATCTATCTTTGTCTCTCACATCACCAATAAAATATCTCAAACTTTTATTATGTGTATCATCAAATTTTTTGATTGATCTCATTTCATGTTGTTTGAGCTCATCTCTGCTAAAGATAATAATTTTTTTAAATTTTAAATTTTTTTTGATAAGGTAAGAGAGGAAAGATTTTCCAAACGAACCTGTTCCACCTGTAATTAAGATTGATTTATTTCTAAACATAAAATTTTTTAAAACAGATTATAATATTTAACAAGTTTTATCTTTAGAAAGTGGCTAAAGTATAGTAGATAGA
>MDSZ01058470.1_pt1 | contig 16677 bp, 14 predicted proteins | sample 811201 | NCBI WGS metagenome assembly MDSZ01 (sample SAMN05326647, study PRJNA326480) | marine metagenome | isolation source: seawater | place: Indian Ocean: North | collected 2010
AGTACCATCAGCGCTGAAAGGCTTAACTTCCGAGTTCGGAATGGTATCGGGTGTAACACTTTCGCAATAATTACCGGCATGGGTTTTATACATATTTATTAGATAATGTAAATGATCTATTTTGTGGGTAATTAACAAAAAAATGTTTGTTTTATTATCTTTTTGTTTACAGAAAGAAAAACAAACAGTTAATATATTATAGTGCCACATAGTATAAAATTTTTTAACATTTTTTTTAAAAATGATTACCTTCAATTTTTAGCAATCATTTTACTATGTGTACTACCAATATTTTTTTTTATAGGAACAGGAATATTAAATTTAGCAATAATAATTTTAGATTTAATATTTATTTTGGAGATTATCTCAAAAAAGAGATTATCTTTTTTAAAAAATAATATTTTTTATTCCTTAATATTATTATGGTTTACTCTTTTAATTAACGTCTTTTTTAGCATAGATCCTGTAAATTCTTTTAGTCGAGGCTTTGGGTTTATAAGATTTGTTTTTTTTGTAATGCTCTTAATTTATTTTTTAAATTTGAATAATCAAAAATTTAAAAATTTAATTTTAACATGTTGGTCAATAATTTTTTTGATCACAAGTGTAGATCTTTTGTTTGAATTTATTACTGGTAAAAATTTATTAGGCTTTGAGTCATATATCAAAGGAAGATTAGCAGGTTTTTTAAATGATGAATTAATTATAGGACATTTTTATTATGGTTTCATACTAGTTGCTACTTTCTATATTTTGCAAAAAATTTCAAAAAAAAATCAACAATCTAATTCAAAAAATTTGATTTATTTTTTTATTTTCATTTTTTTGATTATTTCTTTTTTAATTGGTGAAAGATCAAATTTCATAAAAGTTTTAATTATGATGTTATGTTTTTCTTTTTTATTTGAGAAAAGATTTATAAAACAAAAAATATTATTATTTTCATTTTTCTTTTTAGGATTGGTTTTATTTATTAATTTTAATTCATATTTCAAAAATAGGTTTATTATTCAAATATTTAATCCAATTTTAAATAATCCTACCCTATATTTTAATAACCTAAATTATTCTCAACATTACCGCACAGCTATCAAAGTTTATGATAATCATAAAATTTTTGGAGTAGGTTTAAAAAATTATAGATTAGAAGTTGGCAAAAAAACTTATCATGACCTTCACACATCTACACATCCTCATCAAATACATTTTGAATTTTTATCTGAACTTGGAATTATAGGTTATCTTTTTTTAACAATTTTTTTTATTTATCATTTTTATATTTTTAGAAAAAATAAATTTTATAACGATAATTTAAATCTAGCAGGTTTATTATTTGTTATAACCAGTTTATTGCCTATATTACCCTCTGGTAGTTTTTTTACATCTAATGGAGCCACCTTATTTTGGATGAATTTTGCAATAATGACATTAAATCAAAAAAAATTTAATTATAATTTTTTTAAGTGATTTAGTTTTGAATAAGTTACTAAGTAAATTAAAATATTTAGTGAGAATAATAAAACATTTAAGCTGGTAGAATATATATTTTGTGCTGCGATAAGAAAAATTAGCAAATTGTAAGCAATAATCAATATTGAAGTTATATTATTAGAAGTAATCGTTTTAAATTTAAATTTTTTTTCAATGTATAAAAATAATAAGTGATGAAGATGATTATTATCAGGCTTTAAAGGTGATTTATTGATCTTAATCTTTCTAATAATAGAAAACAATATTTCAAAGACGGGGTACCACAAGAGCAAAGCTATAAAGTACGGAGAAAAATAAGGATATTTTACATAGATTTGTAAAAGAATATATCCTAATAGAAAACCGATTAAGTATGAGCCAGAATCTCCTATATACAATTTATTAAAATAGTTAAACAAAGCCAAATAAGAAAGTACTATTAAAATTGTAAACATATCTTTATGACTAAGAAAAGAATATTCATATAACCCTAAATAAATTATTATAATCATAATTAATAAACAGTAAGACAAAACCAATCCATTCAAACCATCAATAAAGTTGGTTCCATTTGCTAATATCATAAAGCACATCAAAGTGAAAAATATACTAAACCAATAATTTTCTAATAATAAATCAAATTTTTCTATTCTAACTGAAGTTAGAATTGTTTCAGTTGAGATGATAAAATACAGAATAATAATTAGCTGGATCAATAATCTTAACTTTGCAGAGGAAAAATAGCCAGTGTCAGAGGTTAAACCTAGTAAAAAAATTATAATTAATACAATTGATAAAATTATTGAATGATCAAATGTTAATAAAAAAAAAATTGGGATTAATAAAATACCTCCTGTGAGTTGAATATTATTTTTTTTAAAAAATTTTTGATGGTTGTCTCCAGAAAAATTTGGGATTAAATTTTTTTTCTCAGAAAAAAAATTTACCAAATAAATCAAGATTGGATAAAATAAAATTATAAAAAAATTAGACATATATTATCATTATTTTTTTTTTAAGAAATTCACTGATAAATAAATTAAATTTAATATTGATCTAAATATACCATAATTCATATAAACATAATAAACTTTAAAACCATCAAATATTTTTTGGATTGTTGAGGATGAGAGGGAATTATTTATTTTTCTCCAACATGATAAGTTTCTATCAAGAGCTATAATTGGAATTTTCTTCTTAAGTATTCTTAGCCATAAGATAAAGTCCTCTTTAGTCTTAATATTTGGAAATTTGATATTATTTGAAAAAACTTCTCTTTTTAAAATTACTGTTGAGAGACCTATATCACACGAATATAATAAATCTTTTATTTTAAAAAAACTTCTAGCTCTTCTAATGGAAATTTTCTTTTTGTTTCCATTTACGATTTGATAGGTGGTATGTGAAATTGAAATTTTATTCACATTCATAAATTTTATTTGAGCTTTCAATTTGTTTTTGCTCCAATAATCATCTGAGTCTAGAAAAGCAATGTATTTTCCCTTTGATAATTTAATACCTCTATTTCTTGATAAGCCAGCGCCAAGTTTTTGCTTATTTCTAATTAAATTAATTCTTCTATCTAATTTAGCAATGTTTTTTAGATAATCTAAATCAAATAATTCACCATCATCATATACGATAATGATCTCAAAGTTTTTGTATGTTTGATTTAAAACTGAATTTACAGACTGTTTTATATATTTTCTTTTCTTATAATAAGGAATTACAACACTTACAAGATCCATTTTAGAATATATAAATATTTGATTTATAAAAATTCGCAAGTTAATTTCATTTAAAAACAATAAAAAATAGATAACTAAAATTATTATTAATGAATCAAAAAGAAATTATCATTTTTATGCCATCTATAAATGGAGGAGGCGTTGAAAAAAATTTTTTTTTGATTACCAACTATTTATCCAGCAAATTTGATAAAATTTCTGTAATCAGCTTATCAAGAGAACATAAAAAGAAATTAAAACCAAGTATTAAATTCATAAGCATAAATAATTCATTAATGAATTCTTTAGGAAGAAGAACAAAGTTTATTATTTGTTTATTTTTACTTATGAAAAAAATTTTTTTGAACAAGAATACTACAGTTTTTTGTTTTCAAGGATTAGTTTATTGTACAATCTTATGTAAAATTTTTTCTACGAAAATTATAATTAGATCTAACTCCTCACCATCTGGATGGTCACAAAATATTTTAAAGAAAATATTATATAAGATGATCTATAATATGGCTGATAAAATTATTGTTAATAGTCTTAATTTTCAAAAAGAATTAAAAACTAAATTTAATCTAAATAGTCAATGTATTTATAATCCATTAAACAAAAAAGAAATTATAAAAAATTCAAAAAAAAAAATTAAAATTAAATTTTTTAAAAAAAATGATTTTAAAATAATTAGTGTAGCAAGGTTTTCTGATCAAAAAGACCATTTTTGTCTTATTAAATCAATAAATTTACTAAAGAATAAATATAAGAATATTAAAGTACTCTTAATAGGTTCTGGTAAAAAAAAAGAAGAAATCGAAAATATGATTGATCGTCTCAAATTAAATAATTACTTTAAAATACTTGATTTTAAAAAAAATCCTTATCCATATATAAAAAAATCAGACATATTTATATTGTCTACTAAATTTGAAGGGCTTCCGAATGTTTTATTGGAAGCAATAACTTTAGATAAACTTGTAATTTCTAGCAATTGTCCCACAGGTCCATCAGAAATTTTAGATAATGGAGATGGAGGTCTTCTTTTTAGGGTAGAAGATTACAAGCAACTTAGTAAAAAAATTATTTTTGCAATTAAGAATGAAAAAAAATGTTCAAAAAAAATACTCTTTGCTAAAAAAAGATTGGAAAGATTTAATTTTTCAAAAAATTTATTAAAATATTTTAATGCTGTAAATAATATTCAAAAAGTTTAATAATTAGATATTATTTTTTGAAGTTGTTTGAAATGGTGAAAAATAGAAAAACTTTTAATTCTTTTTTTAGCATTAATTTTGAATTCTTTTTTCTTACTATCACTTAATTTGATTAGTTGATTAAATTTTAAAATAAAGTCTTTTTCGGAATTGCTTTTAAATAATAATCCATTTTTATTTTCAATAATTTCTTTTGGTCCATTGGGACAATCGCTGGATAATACAAGACAATTAGTTGCCATTGCTTCTATTAACACAAATCCTGGATCTTCCCATAATGATGAAAGTATAAATGCTTTACAATTTTTTAAGAATTTATGAACATTATTTTGATAACCTAATAGAATTACATTCTGCTCTAAATTATAATTTTTTATAAAGTTTTTAATCTTATTTTCTTCTTCTCCTACTCCAATAATCGCTAATTTAATATTTTCATGATCTTTAATTAATTTTGAAAAACATTTTATCAAAAAAATAAAATTTTTCTGTTTAGTTAATCTTCCAATGGATAAGAAATATTCATTTTTTTTAATCTTGAAATTATTATCTATTGGTTCTTTTTTTTTTTGAATTAGATCTTTTAGAATAAATACTGGATCATGTAATAAGAAAAGTTTTTTACTATCGATAATTTTCAAACTTTTAAAATACTCTAGGCTTTCTAAAGTTGGAAAAGTTACTTTATAAATCTTTTTTAATGCTATTTTCCAAAATAAATATCTAAGTATGTTCATTTGTGGCTTGCCTGAAATTCTTAGAATAACTTTTGTATCAAAATTATAAATTAGGTTCAGAAATATTGGTAAAGATGTAACCAAGTGAACTATTAAAAATTCTGGCTTTTTGTTTAATATAAATTTTTTTAACGAATTAAATGACAATAAAAAGATCATCAAATATTTAAGTCTGCTCCTAATAAAACCCTCAGATGAAAAATTGAATAATTTTTTTATATTATTTAAACTGTAAAATTTAAGATCATAATTTTTTTTATTTAAATTTGAGTCCCACTCTCCAAATACATCAAGTATCAATGATTCATATTCATTATTTGAATAAAATTTAATGGACAGAGCTGAATTTAAAACTGCTTTTACTGTAGCAACAGGGCTAATAAATGGAGCCCAATAAGAAACTATTTTTTTTTTATTCATTAATAGTTTTAGAAATTAATTTAAAGTATTTTTCACAGTTTATTTCACAATCAAATTTTTTAATATATTTTTTTGCATATTGAGATTTTTTTTGAGCAAGTTTGTAATTTTTGATACAAAATAATATTTTCTTGGATAATAATTTTGGGTTTCGGATTGGAGTTAAAAAACCACCTTTACCATTATCAATTATTTCATTTGGACCACTTTTGCAATTAGTTGTTATAATAGGCAAGTCATAGTTTATAGCATCAATTAAAACATTTCCAAATCCTTCATATACAGAATTTAAGATAAATAATTTTGAGTTAAGATAATATTTCTTTAAATTATTTTTCCATCCAGTTAGAATAATTCTTTTCTTAAGTCCCAAATTTTCAACAAGATTTTGTAATTCATTTTTTAAATGGCCATCTCCAATTATTATCAATTTATAATTTGGTATTTGGTCTTTAATGTAACTAAATGCGATTATTAAGTTATCAAAATCTTTTTGTTTTGTAAGACGTCCTATTGATAATAAATATTTATATCTTTTTGTTTTAGATTTTTTATTTATTCTTTTTAAATAAGGATTGTAGATAGGAAATATTTTTTTTTCTTTAATAAAAATTTTTTTTAGTGAATTTCCAGAACCTCTAGAGTTTGATATGATCTTATCTGAGAAATTATATAGAATAATTTTAAGAAATAAAATTATTAATGATTGAAATTTATTTTCAGCAAAAAAAGTAGATGAAAGAGCATCTTCAGCATTTCTAACAATAATTTTAAAACCTAAAAACTTAGTAACTATAATTGCTAAGGAACTTCCTTGTAAAGACATAACAATTGTGTTTTTCTTATTTGATTTTTTTAGTTCTGTATAAAGTATTTTTGATGCTGTTAACGCTTTGCTAATTCTATCTGGCATCAAATTAGAAGGTAATACATTAACTATTTTGAGTTCAAATAGTTTATTTTTTAAAAAATCTTTTTTTAAATTAGAAGTGATCAAAACTATCTCAATTTTTTTTTTTAGAAAAAATTTAATCAAGTTTATTAAAATTATTTCTACACCACCTCTTTCAAATGATGGGTAAAAAATAATTATTTTTTTCAAATCATTTTTTTTCATTCAATGAATAAAATATTTAACTTAGATTTTCTAAAAATATTTTAGCTCTTTTTCCTATTTTATAATTTTTACTTAATTTTAAGTTATTTTGAGAAATTATAGATCTTTTCGTATTTAAAAACTTCATTTTGTCTATTTCACTTTTCCAAGAAAAAACATTGTTAAAATTTCTTACAAATATAGCGTTTTTTTTTTCTTTAAGGACTTCTCTAAGAACTTTAACATTTGATGAAATTATAATTTTACCACATGCCATATAATCAAACATTTTTAAAGGTGAAGTAAAGTCTATTATATTGCCAACGTCTCCTGCTGCTGCAATTTTTTCTTGATATGGCATTAATAAAATATCCATTTTTGATATATTTTCTGGAATAGCCTTATATGGCAAATAATCTTTTAAAAAAAGATTTCGATTATAATTTTTAATCATTATGTTTTTATATTGTTTGAGATTTCCAAAAATGAAATAATTATTTTCTTTGTCTATTTTTGATAATCTAAGAATTATATCAACTCCTCTTGATTTATATAAAGATCCAAAGTAACCAATATTTAATCTTTTATTATTTTTAGAAGATTTATTAAATGATATCTTGTTAATTGATGTTCCGCTAGGAGAAACAATTATTTTTTTTTCTTTTATATTGAAGAGTTTTTTATAATAATTTTTTACATTAGTAGTAATTGCCACAAGCTTAACAACATGTTTGAAATTAAGAAAATTTGAATTTTTTAAAATAAATTGAACAATTCTACTTTCAATTTCAATTCCATGATGAAGTTCTAAAATATTTTTTTTTCTCAAAATTGTTAATAAAAAAGATGAAAAAAAATTTCTTGTAATATAAATATCTGGTTTAAATTTAAAGCTTTCAATTATTGATTTTATAGAGAATAAATAATAATCAAATCCTAAAGGAAAAGTTTTGAATTTTTTAAGTTTTCTAATTTGAAATTTTGATTTTACATTATAAAAATCAAAAACTTTTTTATCAGATACATTGGTCGTTATTAATAAAACTTTGTGGTTTAATTTTGAAAAACCCTCACACATTTTTACTATTTGTATAGAACTTGCATTAGATGAAGGGATAGCACTATTAGCTAAATAGCAAATTTTCATTATTCTTTTATCTTAAGTTTCATTGATATTGAAATTGAATGGCTGATAAGAATTTAACATTATTTAATTAAAAGTATACTCTTTAAAATTCCTTTCGATCTTTTCAATTTCATTTTGCAAAACTAAATTACTAAATTTACTAATATTTTTTTTTGATAAATCAGGCTGATAAGTTGATTTTATGTTTGGTGAAATAGAAACATGCTCACAAAGTTTTTTTATTGATTTATCATTATCCAGCACAAACTCTTCAAACTTTACAATTAAAATATTAGGATCATTTATTAATTTAAGACGTTTTTGCATTTCACCAAACCACTCCATAAAACCATCGACAGAACCAGCTTTTTTGTATTGTTTTAATTCTGCAAATTGATCTCGAGGATCTCGTGTCACCAAAATAATTTTATGATCTTCGAAATATTTTGTAGACTCAGTTGGATTCCATCCTGAACCACCTTGATCTAATAATACTGGACGATTATTAGAGCATGAATAGAACATATTATCATGTAATGTTTGTGCAGCAATAATCAAATCTTTTTGACTAACTATAAGACGAGAATTTGGATCTTTTTTTTTAAAACCAATACGTTTTATTAATCTATCAAGTATATATTGTTCAGGAGTTTCCATTAATGCTCTCCAAAATAACCTCATAGGAAAATCGCCAAAACTTATGTCTTTGATAAATTCACCAATTGCTTTTTTAAAAAAAGGTATTCTTTTTTTTAAGTCATTATCTTTAGTTGTTTTTGACAAATAATTTATCAATTGATTAGCAATAAATTTAAATTGAATTAAAGCATGTTCTGTAATTGCTGGATCAAATGCTTTCCCAGAAATTGCCTCTAAAGTCATCAAACCATTTGGAAGCATTGGTAATGGGTATTCTTGGTCAACTAAAGGGTTGTATAAATCATTACGACCATTCAAATAGTCAAATATTGCTCCAGACCCTGAATAGGTTGTTCCTAAAACAATTATATATTTGGGTTTCTTTGAATTATTTTTCATCAGAACTACAGGTAATTAAAAATATCAAATTTCCTTATTATTCATTTTTTTTACTATTACAATTATAATTTTTTTTCTAAATGATTGCCAAGCTTATTAGCTAAAGCACAAATCGTCATTGTAGGATTAACACTTCCAGAAGTAGGAAATACTGCACTGCTACAAACATAAATCCTATTTAATCCGATAATTTTTAAATTTCTATCTACAACAGATAAATTTTTTTTGGGATTAAATCTAAGTCCTCCCATGTGGTGTGATGCACCCTCAAATCTTTTATTTATATTTTTTAAATTAAAGTTAGTTTCTTTCTCAGGTTTTAAACTAAAATAATTTTTTACTTTTTTTGCTAATAATTTTATTGTTGCATAATCTATTTTGCTTGGTCTCAAAACAACTAATGTTTTATTTGTTTTTGAAATTATATGATTATTAATATTTGGCATCATTTCAGAAAATAGTCTTACTCGATAATTTCTTTCATTGTTAAAAATATTCTTAATAATCGGAATATTAAATTTTTCTATAAATTTTGATATTCTACTATTTGTTTTTTCGAATCTTACATAAGTATTCAATAATTGATTTTTTAATTGAATATTTTTTTTTAATGAAATTCCATAATAAGAAATTAAATTATTTTTTTTTAATAATTCAATTTGATTTATAATATCTACTTTTGGATATTTAAGGATGCCTAAGTCGAATTTAGGATGATCCATAAAAAATTTTCCAATTAAGTTTTTATTTTTGATATTCTTTAATTTTTTTTGATTTAATGATTCTTGAATCAGTCTAACACTTTCGATACCTCCACAACATATAATAATTTTTTTTGCAATGAATTTTAATTCTTTGTTTATTGTGTTAGCAGTTGCTACTTTTTTACCTTCATCAATTGAAGTAATTCTACAATTATAAATTAAATCAATTTCATTAACATTTATAAACTTTTTAAAGTTCATTGGTTTAGTGGTTGCCAAAAAAGGTCTTATTTCAAAAGGAGCATTAATTTTTTTTGCTTTAAATTTATCGAAAAAAAACTGATATTTTTTATTTAACTTTTTATATTCTTTTAGTAATGATTTATGATTTAATGGCCATAAATTAAATTGTTTTTTTTCCCACCTTGATTTCATTTCAAATTCCTCAAAATAAGATGAAATATTGGACCACACGCTTGATGATCCTCCAACTGTAAAAGCTCTCGATTTCAAATTTATTTTAAGATACTTACTAAAAACTTTTTTAAAATTCTTTTTAGAATAATCTCCCTCTTCAAGAATTAAAATTTTAGATTTATTATTTTTAGATATAATCTTTTTATATAAAGTTACTGCAGCTGGTCCTGATCCTATAATGATAAAATCATATATTCTGTTTTTTATAGGAAAATTATTAATTTGATCTTTTGCTCCAGCAAAATCAATTTTCATATTTCTTTATTATTTCTAATTTTTTTTTAATTTCTGTTTTAGTCAAATTTAATATTTCATTTAAATCAAAAAAATATAATTGATCTCTACAATCGTTAGATTTTTCAAATACTTTATTAATATTAGGATCATTGGTGTACAAAAGATCTAAAAACTTATCTGGATTATGAAAATTTTCATCAGCATCTAAAATAGGCCAGTTATATTTAACTATTTTAAATTTACTCTTCAACTTGACCATTGAATTTTCTGAATTACAAAAAAAGGGTATGCCATAATGAAATCCACCTAAATTTTCATAATTATCAATTTTTGGTACATCAAAATTTTTGAAATTATTTAAATCCTCATAAATTACTTTAATTTTCTCCCTCATAATTTTGTTTCGATTATCAAGATTTTTGATGTCACTTAATGCTGTAATAGCTCCGAGAGGATTCATTCTTCCTTTACCAATAAACCCAACTTTTGATAATAAATTTATTTTTTCATTTTCTGAAGTTTTTCTATTTAGATGTGATAAATAAATCAGTCTATTATAAACATTTTCATTATTTGTTAAAACTATACCTCCCTCACCTGCATTTATTGCTTTGTCACCTTGCATACTCATAAATGATCCTTTTCCAAGCGTACCAACCATTAAACTGTTAGTCTTTGCTCCTTGTGCGTGGCTTATGTCTTCAATTAAAATTAATTTTTTATTCAAGTTTAAAATAGATCTTATATTATCTATATCTTGAGGAAACCCGTAGGCATGAGTTATTAAAAAAAAATCAGAACTTAATATTTTTTCTCTATTTACATCTCCTTTGATTTGAAAATTTTTATCAAAATCTAAATAAACTGGCAAAGCTCCAATTCTAAGAATAGACGATATCACTGAAGGAAATGTAAGTTTAGAAATAATAATTTTGCTATTTTTCTTAACACCTATTGAATATAACAAAGCAGTGCAAGCAGTAGTTCCATTAGAAAATGATAATGCAAATTTTGACTTAAAATAATTACTTACCTCTTTCTCAAATTTCAATAAATAATTTGGATATCTGGTGTTTTGTTTTAAAATATTATAAAAAAAAATCTTAAAAGAAGAAGTAATATTTCTCAGGCTCAAAGAATTTTTCAAATATATTAAAATTCTAATAATTCTCATTTCAATAAACAATCATATTTTTTTTATATAGACAGTTTTTTCAGATAAAAGTTTTAATTCTATTTTATCATTCAAACCAAGAATTTGTTGAAATTTTTTGATTTTTTCAATTATATTTTTTTCATTTAACTTTAAAAACTTCGAATTTTTATTTTCATAAGTAAATCTATGAGGAAAAAAATGACTTAGGACTTTTTTGGCTGTTTTTCTAAGTATATTTTGTTTTAAAAGCTTTTTGAATTTTTTTAAATCAAAAGTCCTTGATAATTCATCATTATTAAAACTCTCCCACACATTTATTATTTTTTCAGCAGCTAGCTCATCATCGAAGAAAATTTTTTTTGAAATTATATCAGGCAATGGTTCGTCTAAATTATTTTCTTTACCAAGTTTATAAGCGTCAAATATAATATTTACTTTCTTTAATAATTCCTCTGGAGACTTTACGCGATAACCTAACTCATTCGCTAATTGTGGAGAATATTTTTGATCAGAGAGTACATATGTCACTACAGGTTTTTTTGAAATTGTTGCTTCTAATGCGGTTGTGCAAGAATTATGCATTGTAGCAAAAGCATTTTTAACCCATGAGTCAATTGGACCATCACGAATTACATGTACATTTGGTATTCCATTAAAAATGATTTTCCAGGTTTCTATATCTTCTGCTGGATGTGGACGAAAAACAATATCATAACCATTGTTGTTTGCTGATAAATATTTTACAGCTTCAATATAAGCTAACATTTTATTAAAGTCCTCAGCGTATCTTCCCATAGTCGTTTCAAGATGCTTAGGGTTGCTCTGATAACGACCCATTTCGTTTTCAAATTTAATTAATTTACCAAAAGAATTAATATTATTTGAATAGCCAGTATTACATGAAATAAGTAAAAAAGGTTTTTCAGGAATTTTAGACGGGACATTCCAATAACTAGCAAATAAAGGTTTCCAAAGATCAGCCCTAGGTGAGCCTGTTTTATAAATTTTGTGAGAATATTTTGGATAAATTTCTTTCAAAGTTTCTACATCATCTGTCCCCCACCCAAAAACTGCAGAGGATTGTTCGATTGTTTGATTTGAAAATCTGATTTTTGCGTCACCCTCATATCCATAATCATTAAGATTGCCCTCTTCATCCATACTTGTGATCAAATAACCTTTATCTATCATTCTCTGATGTCTGGCAATTTTAACTGAGTATGCTGATAAAGATTTAGTGTGAAATATTCCAGGCGCAAGAACACCACTATTTACACCTTTTTCAATTCCAGTTAAGTCCGAAACTATCACTCGATGTCCTCTAGAGGCCGCTAAAGTAGCTAAAAGAAGCTTGCTATCTAGCTCACGAGATGAAATTTCTACATGAAGGTATATATTCATTAGCTTTCTATTTTTTTAAAACCTTCGCTGGTATTAATTAGTTTCTCGTATGTTCCATAAGCTTTAACTTCTCCATTTTCTAAGTAAAAAATTGTATCACAATTTTTCACAGTGCTTAATCGGTGAGCAATCATTATTATAGTTTTTTTATCACCAAGATTACGAATTTTTTCCATAACTAATTTTTCTGTTAAATTATCTAAAGCGCTGGTTGCTTCATCTAAAATCAATACTTTCGGGTTTCGGTAAAGAGCTCTAGCAATTCCGATTCTTTGACGTTCTCCTCCTGATAATCTTACCCCACGTTCTCCAACTGTCGTTTGATATTTTTGTGGCAAATCATTATTCACAAAATCATGAATATGAGCAATTTTAGCAGCTTGTATTACATTTTCTTGTTTTATGTCTTTTTTATCTACTCCAAAAGCTATATTTGCCTCAAGCGTATCATCTGCTATAAAAATTTCTTGAGAAACATAACCAATTGATCTTTGCCAAGCATCACAATTATTTTTATCTATGATTATTTTATCTATTGTGAGAGTCCCTTTTTGAGCTTGAAGTAAACCTAGAATAATATCAATTATCGTAGTTTTGCCACTACCTGTCTTACCAACTATTCCAACAGTGCTAGACATTGGAATGTTAATATTTATGTCTTTAACGGTTGTTCTTGATGAATTTGGATATTGATAATGTATATTTTTTAAAACAATTTCATTATTTAATGGAATAATTTTTTTATCTTTTTGTAATATCTTTGGTTCTAAATTTTTTATATCTTCATGAATAGCATTAAGTGAAGGGCTTACAAATCTTAGTTGAGTTATTGAGGCATAAATTTGCTGAAACGCTGGCAATAAACGATAGCCTGCAAATGCATAAAGTGCAATTAATGGTAAAACATTAATAAAGATAGCTTTCTGAACCATCAAATACAAAATAAGTAAAAGCATCCCACCAAAAGCAATCATTTCAAGTGCATAACGAGGTAACTGACTAATCGCTCCAGCAATTGCTGAATGTCGAGCTAGAGTTTTTGCAGGATTAGAAAATCTATCTAGAAAGGCTTTTTCCAAACTTCCTACCTTTAGTTCTTTAGCAGCACCAAAAGCTTCGCTAACAATTGTAAATCTTTTTTGATTAGCTTTTAGTCGCTCATTACCAATACGTGTCAAAAATGATCGAGTAAATTTATAAATAGATAAATATGCAACACCTAATGTAAAACCAATTATTAATGCTAGCAATGGATCTGCTATAACTAGTAATACAAGGATAGCAAAAGCAATTGTTCCATAGGTAATTAAATTCATAAGAGGTTTTAAACCTTTTGAAATTATCAAACCAACTTCCGAAAGGATTGTTTTACCAAGATCAGCACTATGTCTGCTTAAAAACCAACTGTAGGGCTGATTAAGATAATTTTCAGTTATACGTTTGCTAAGATTATATTCGCACATCGAGGTAAAACTTAGCTGCATATAGGTTAAAAAAGCTTTAAATATTAGTGAGAAAACTAAAATAAAAAAAACAAACAAACCTAGAATGAACAAAAATTCCTGATTTGTATTTACTCCAAACACATTCAAATATTTATAAACTTTATTAATTACAATATTTGTTTCAATCAAACCTGGGTTAGTTAAAACAGCTATAAATGGCATTATCGAAGCAACACCTAGAGCATCTAATAAAGCCATAAACAAAATCATGATTAATAAAAAAAATGCTCGTTTTCGCTCAGCTCCTGACAGAAGATTTGATATTTTTATTAAAGTTTTCATTAACCAATTTGGCAACTATCTTAAGAAAAATAAATTTATAAACAAAATTAATATCTTTAAGATGTCTAATTATTCTTTTTAATTATTAAATTTTCTACTTGTTCTAAAATGAAATGTCCTAAAAAAATATGACTTTCTTGTGTTCTAGCTGTAGATTTGCTGGGCACAAGCAGTTTTATATCGCAAAAATTCTTACATTTTCCTCCTGAATTACCTAAAAAACCTATTGTAGTAATTTTTTTTGAACGAGCTTCCTTTAATACTTTTTTGACATTTAACGAATTACCTGATGTTGTAATTGCGATCAATACATCATTTTTTTTTGCTAAAGCTTGAAATGGTCTAACAAATATATCTGAAAAATTATAATCATTTCCACAGGCTGTTAAAGTAGACGTATCTTGAGCTAAGCTAATAGCAGGTATTGGTTTGCGATTTATATTTGGTCTTAATCGGATTAAATACTCAGCTGATAAATGTTGTGCATCAGCAGCTGAACCACCGTTTCCACAAAACATTATTTTTCCACCTAGCTTAATTTTCTTATGAATAATTGCAATTGCCTTTTCAATTTCTGGTAATAAATTTTCTAATTGAAGATGTGTTTCAATATTTTGAGACAATTGTTTTAAAAAAATCTCTTTATGTTTCATTATTTTATATTTATGTGAGATCTTAATTTTTCAGCTACTGGAGTCTCTACATCTAGTATTTTTTTATCTTCACTACCTGTCAAAACTTTCTCTAAGATCCTTATTTTCTTAATTAATGATTTTAATGTATCAAATGTAATTGAGGCAGCCTGATCACTTCCATACATCGTTCTGTCCAATGTTACATGCCTCTCTAATGAAGTGGATCCTAAACAGGCTGCAGCAAGAGAAACTATTTCGCCACCTTTTTCATGACCAGAATAACCAACCTTACAATTATATTTGTCCTTTAGTATTTTAATCATATTAAGATTAGCAAATTCATTTTCAAATGGGTAAGCAGATATACAATGCATTAATTCAAAAGAGCAGTTATTTTTTCTGAAAATTTCTACAGCATCATTAATCATTTTAAAATCTGACATACCGGTGCTGATGAAAGTATGTTTTTTTCTTTTTGCAACTTCTTCCAAAAAAATTTTATCCACTATCATTGCAGATGCAATTTTATTAAATTTAAGATTATATTTATCTAAAAATTTGAGACTATTAAGATCCCAGGCAGAGGAAAACCAAATAATATTTTTTTTATTACAGTATTCATGTATTTGGTCATAATCACTTTCATTAAATTCTAGGCCTTCTTTCTGTTCTTTTTCTGTTGTTCCAAAGGGACTAGTTCTAGGTTTTTTAAGTTGTTCCTGTGAATATACGATTTCGATATCACGTTTCTGGAATTTAACTGCATCTGCTCCAGCATCTACTGATTTATCAATCATTTTTTTTGCGATATCTAAATCACCATTATGATTTATTCCAATCTCAGAGATTATGAAAGTTTTGTTCATTAAAAATACACACTATTAACAATAATTAAGATTTAAGCAATCCTAATATAACTCTCCCAAATTGTTAATTAATATATTGCTTATTTGTTTTTATTGAATAATTTGAATTGTAATTATGACAATTAACTTTTCAGATCTTAAAAATAAAAATGTAATTATATCAGGTGGAAGTGGATTTCTTGGCCAACAAATTTCTAAAGCATTTTTTAATCAAGGTTCTAATGTTTTTATATTAGACTTAAACAAACCATCTTTAAAACATAAAATACACTTTTTTAAAACAGATATTACTAAAGAATTTCATTTGAAAAAAATTTTGAGTTTTTTTAAAAAAAAAAAAATTAAAATAGATATTTTAATCAATTGTGCAGTAAAAGACTATGTACCAAGAACGAAAAATAAAAAAAAACAGAAAAATAAATTAAAGTTAGAAAATTTTTCAGAAAAAATGTGGGCATCTGATATGGATGTAGGATTAAAGGGTAGTTTTTTAACTACTAAAATATTTGGATCTTACATGGCAAAATATAAGAGTGGAATTATATTAAATATTTCATCTGATCTTGGAATTATAGCTCCAAAT
>MDSZ01046153.1_pt1 | contig 16676 bp, 4 predicted proteins | sample 811201 | NCBI WGS metagenome assembly MDSZ01 (sample SAMN05326647, study PRJNA326480) | marine metagenome | isolation source: seawater | place: Indian Ocean: North | collected 2010
TAAATCCAAATTTAAAAGATAAAGGTAATTCCCAATTATCTAATTTTACATTGCCAATTATACCTTCATTATTCCCTTCGCTGGTTGGGTCTAAATCTACATAAGTCTCCGAATTAATACCCGACATTTGCATATCTCTACCAAAATTAGTTATTGAAGCACCTATAGTTAAACCATTTAGATAATCCGTCTTAAGTAAAAATCCTAAATCTACTGCAAGAGCTTCTGCAGACATGTCATATATCTTTTGCTGAATTAACTTAACAGAACCACCAAAATGAAATGAATCCGTAAGCTTTTGAGCATACGAAACACCTATACTTAAATCATGTGCACCAAACGTTGCACCAGTGCCATCCTGTAATTCAACAGTTGTAACATCCATTCTACCATAATCAACAAAATGTAAACCTATTCCTAGACTTTGTCCTTTAGTTTTACCAATGGGTACAACAATACCTGTTCCATATATATTAACGTCTGCAAAATATTCGGTTATACTTATAAAACTTGAACTAAATGAATCTCCCTTATTTTGAATAGCCATCCCAGCAGGATTCCAAAAAATTGCTTCTGCACCTGAGACATTAATCGTATTAGCATGACCTAAAGCATGTCCTTTTGCTCCAACACCAAGTGTCAAGAAAGGTGCAGCTGTTGTTCCAACTCTACTTTCTTCGCCCCCAGATTGAGCTACTAACGGAGTAAAAAATAGTGCTACTATAATTGGAATTTGGATAATTTTCTTGATCATAATTCTAACTATTATCTGGTTTATTTAATTACTGCGAATTTATCTATATACTCACCGATTCCTGGAGCCTCAACATGGTAGAAATATATACCATAAGCTACATCCTCACTATCATTTGACCTTAAGTCCCATGAGGCTGAGCCATCTTCCATTGATCCTTCATGCTCAATAGTTCGAACTAATTCACCACGAATATTAAAGATTCTTATGGTACACTCTAACGGTAAGTTAAAAAATTCAATTTTTCTTTCACCTCTACCTATAGAACCACTCGCTCTTTCCCAAGAGGCTGCTCCTATATATGGATTAGGAGCAACAAAAATATCCTCTAAAGATTCTTTAGCTTTATCAGCATCTATAGCTTGACGCCTCATTGTAAAACGGAATTTATCATCGCTACCAAAAGCTCTAGTGGTTGAAATTTTTATTTTTTCACCGGGAGCAGGCGCAACATTTTCACTAGAGGAAAGAATATCAACAGTAAACCTATATTTAATCCTTCTTGCTTCATCTCTTTCTGCTATAAATAAACGGTCACCAGGATTAATCTCATCATTATCATCGGCATCTATAATAAATATATCAACCTGCTGGTTAGTCATTAAATTTTTTGCAAATAATGGAATATCAAAACGGCTAAAACCACCTCCAAAAAGTAGCGGAGGGCGATATGTACTATCCTCTGGATTAACAAATAAAAGTTCATAATCATGATCGGTTCTAACAAAGTTTGTGAGATCTCCGTCTTTATCTGGAGTAATTGCCAGACTCCATTTAGTAGTAAGTCCATCTAATTGTGTTGCGTCTAAGCCAAAAAGTTCATTTTCTCCACCTTCATTTGATACCCAACCAGTTTTTGTAGGTATAATATCTCCAGGTGCATCATTTGAAAAATTAATTATGAATCCATCTACAATACTGCTTGAGCTTGAATAAGCACTTGACGGAATAAGCGCTTCAGCACCAACTTCTCTAACTTCGTATGTAGTAGTTACCCTTTGTATACCAACATCTGCAGCTGAATCTGTAAAACTAACTTCATATAGTTTTTTATCGTCTATTAATTCTTCTACTGCGATATTAATGCTTGCAGATCCAGTCCCAGTACCCTCTGTTACTTTACTGAGATCACTATCAGTACCACCACTAACATAACCAGCTGGGTTAGTAGTTGGGATTACAGCAGCTGTATTAATTGAAGTACCCACAACAGTACCTGCCCCACTCAATTCTACTCTAAAGGTATTTTCTTGTGGATCAATACCAGGGTCATCTCCACCTGAAGAGGGGATTCCTCTATCATATGCAACAATAGCGTAATAATAAATCTTACCGTTCGTTACATCATCATCAACATAATAAAATTCCAATCCAGAATTAGTGCCAAGGTTATAAATAGCTTCACCATCCAATACAGATATATTACCAGATATATCATTATCTAGATCCCATTGAGCTAATGGTTTATAAAATTTAGGTGTTCCATTCACATCCGAAATGACACGTGCATCTGTTAAAAGAGCATTAGTCCCTTTATATAATTTATAACCCTCAAAATCGAAATCCTGCAAAAATCTATCAAAACTTCTCACAGATAATGTATCCCATGACAATGTAACTCTTTCATCACCAGGCACTGCAGTCAAGGTTGGCATTATAGGTGGCTGTGCAAAATTATAATCTGAATTATAAATATTTTGGACAGTCCTTCTATTCTTGAAGAAGTCAATTTCATCATCGCCAAAAATCCATGCAGTTGAGAAAAAATCGGTTGATTTAGCATTAACCTTTGATTTTGAAAATAACTCAACCTCACCAGATGTAAATAAAAGAAACGGCTCATTAGCGACTACTGTTGATGGCTCAACATAATCTGGATTTGAGAATAAATTCATAGCTATTCGAGTAAATAACCATGTATCATCTCGTAAATTATCCCCACTTTCATAAAATGGTCGAGTGTTCAAATCAAATCCAGTTAGACCGATTTGATCTGATTCATCCACGTCTAACTCATTATAATTAGGCTCTCCAATAGTTGGCATACCGTCACCTTCTCCTGTGTCTCTTCCTGGATAATTTAAATCAAATGGACTTAAACCATCTGCACCAACATCATTATTCAGCTGTTCACCTGGATCCCAAATTCCATTATCATTTCCATCTTTAAAGCCGATCCAATCTAAATTCTCATCAGTGGTATACCAAACTCCTTTCTGATAAGCAGGTCGGGCTTGATAAGATTCTCCATAGAAAAGTTCAAATTGATTAGCATCATAATTAGCAGCAACATAATTATCTATCTCATTTTGACTTGTTAATACTAAGAAGTTCTCTAAAAATCGGGACTCATCTATGATACCGTCTTGGTCATCATCAATACCGTTAACATCATTTGCAGGTGACTCAAGAAATGCAAAGCCTGTGTAACCCAATTCATATTCGGTTTCACCAGGATTAGTTGGATCTGCTAAACCGTCTGAGTCCCAACCATATACAATATCCAAAAATGGGTCATAACTAGCATTATCATCTTTTTCGTCTTTTCCTAAACCATAGTCTATAATCTGTGAAAAGTAAAGTCTCATCTGATCATCTTCACCTTTATTAGTTATACGGTAGATAATAAACATAGCGTCTTCAGCTAAAATATTAGCCCACTGAAACAGTCTCATCTGAACTTGAAGTCCCAATCCTCCCATTGTGGGATCTTCATTAGGACTAGGGAAGTAGACACCAAGACTCGAATGCGGTCCTTCTGTTTCAATATCAACAGCGTACTCATAATCAGAAAAGTCATCCATCACGTAATAAGATTCCATATCAGAGCTGGGAAATTTACCATCTCTACCGTTCCAATAACCTGACCAACCTGCATCGTCTAGATCAGCAAGTCTATCAGGCCAAAAGTCAGGCCAGGTGGTATAATCGGTTGATAAAGCAGGTAAAGGCGCATTCCCAAGTGTTATTGGATCGATTCTATTCGGATCATTGAAACCTGGTAATGGCAACCAACCCCAAAGGTTTCCGCTATAAGGACTCGTTCTAGCTCCAGCTGTCCGATAGTTTATACTTACAGGATTTAATAAAGTGTCAGCTCGAAACCCAGGGTCTGAAGTTATTGATATGTAGTCTTCTAGGCTAGATACTTTATCGGATGCTACTGCTTCTACATATGCAGATACCACCACACCTATACCATCAATATGACGACCACCTATACCCCTTGGCCAAACACCCCAAGGCAAATCACCCCAACGAGATATTTCTCCATGATTCCTAAAATTTGTTTCAATCAAATTACCATTGATAATACCTCTAGCTATATTATCAAAAGCACCCTTATAAACTACACCATTTGCAGAATCTGGTATAATCTGTTGAGCAAACAGCAGATGGGGGCTTAACACTAAACAAAATATAAAAGCCGCTTTAACTGTAAAAGTTTTCATTAAACTCATATTTTTAAAATTTATAACTCAATCCAATTTTAATTGATCTAGGTGAACTCATTCGAGATTGATCTATATACCATTCTTCCAACGAATTTAACCCACCAGGAACAGTCCCTGCATCTAAATATCTTTGCAATTCTGTGGACTCATCCGATAAACCAGTATCAACATAAATACCATAATGTCTCTTTGTATCAAACAAATTATCCACTTGTAAGAAAAATTCAATGTTTTGAGTTAATATTGGTGGTTTATAGTATGCTCTAATATCTGAATTGAATTGAGTTGGCTTGTCTTCATTATTTGGTATTAGAGATGTAATATTTTCTCGTTCACTAGTATAAGGACTACCAGCTTGTAAACTATTAATTGCCGAAAGGGTCAACCCAAATTTACTATTCCATGTAATAGAATTATTCAGAACATTTCGCTTATCCCAGTCTAATCTATTAATCGATATTATTTCATCAGCATTGTTCACAAAACGATTAAACCGTTCAGCTGGATTAGAGGCTGAACCACTTGCAAATTGTAAGGTATAATCTACAGTCCAGGAAACTTGCCCTTTTCCTCTTTCAAAAAGAGATAATGTAAACCCTTTTACAGTACCATAATCTATATTCTGTAGTCTTCCTACAGGTACACCAATATTACCTCTTACGGCTGTTTGACCCGATAATTCTCTAATATCCTTGGAAAAGACAGTTAGATCCATTCCCATTGTTTCGGATAATCCTTGTTGCAAGCCGACTTCGAATTGTAATGTTCGTTCTGGTTCTAAATTGGCGTTACCTATCGTGTATCGATCCGCACCTTGTGGTCTATCAAATTCATTATTTGTATATAAAAGATTTAATTGAGGTGTTTGAAAAAATAATCCTGCCGAGAAACGCATCACTCCTTGTTCTGATATTGGGAAAGCAACACCAAGTCTGGGGCTCACTTGATAAGTTGGGTCTGCGTTTTTTCGATTAGAAATCATATTACCTGTTTCAACATCTAATATCGTATCCAAATGATATTGAGTTAAATCAATCGGTACAACATAGTCCGGCTCAAAATAATCTACTCTTAAACCAGCATTAACAATTAACTCATCTAACTCAATCTTTACTTGAGAATAAGCAGCAATTTCCCAGGGTAGTACTTCAAGACTATTATTTGAAAATGGGTCATCTGATCTAAACGCTCTTTGAGTAGCTTGATTTACACTGATCCCAAAACTCTCATTATCTAATGAATGAAGTCGAGTTGTGATCCCAGACTTCCAAAGAATCGTATTATTGACTTGTGATGTGAAGTCTGCAACTATAGTATGTGTTTTAGTTATACTTTGTCCAGAACCCAGATTATTACCCCCCATCGCAAATGCATATTGGCCTTGTTGAGAACTCAGGCGAGCAGCAACATACCGTTCATCTAGATCACCTGATGCAGTCACATCATCATATAAATAATTCTCACTTCGATCATCTAGATAACTGTAAGAAAGATTAGCAAAGGAATTGCTGTTTAAAGAATATCTTAAACCCAGTATATGGGTTTGATTATAAAAATAGTATGGATTAATAGCGCTTGGATTATACTTATAAAAGTGGTCATAATTTCTACCATCACCTGTTTGAAAGAAAAGATTGTAATCCAATTTTAGCCTACTATTAATTTCATAAACAATAGAGCTATTTAAAGATATACGTTTTTGTCTGTTAAGAGATTCAAATTCACCGTTGCCTGTTGACATTAGAAGCCAAGTACTTGGATCAGCACCTGAACTCAAGGTTGCACTTTGCACATCAGAGGGTCTGAATAGATCTCTACCTATTAGGTGTCCATCGAATGTTACATATCGAAGAGTTGTCTGAATACCCAATTTATCCTTAATAATAGGACCACCTAGTGATAACTGATAATCTTGGTCTCCAACTGAAGGCGCCACTTCAGAGTAAGTAAATACATCATTACTAAAATCATCGCGAGACAAAAATATTGTATTGTCTGTATTCCTAGTCACAAAATCTAATTTGCGATTACTGACAATTCTTCCCGCATAACCCAAAAAACTACCAGACCAATCTCTTGATACGCCTTTTGTTACAATGTTTACAACACCACTCATGGCTTGGCCGTATTCCGCATTAAATACACCACTAATGACTTCAAGACTTGATACCATATTCTGTTCTACGTCAAATGAAGCCCCATTGTTAAATGCATTGTTAATCGGTACTCCATTTACAAGATAGGATACCTCTCCAGTCCTTCCTCCCCTAAAATGCCCGTCAACAACACCAGCTTGCTGATTAATAGCTTCATTTATACTCACCAAAGGTAAATCTTCTAACTGCGCTGCACTTACATAAGAGGTGGTTGTAGTTCGATCTTTTTCAACAATTGGCCTTTGAGCTGTGACAACTATTTCTTCGCCTTCAATAACTTCCTCTGACATTTCGGTATCTATTGTCGTTGTTTTATCAACTAGTACTTCAACTTTTTCTACTTTAACTGTAGCAAAACCTATGTATGTAAATACTACAGTATATTCCCCTGGATCAAGGTTAACGAGTGAATATTTACCGTCTACATCTGTTGTGGTACCTTTAGTTGTACCCTCAATAAATACCTGAACTCCTACTAGGGCTTCTCCACTATTGTCAGATACTTTTCCTGCAATTTTACCTTTCGTACCTGCAAAAACAGAGATTGAATTAAAACTAAAAAGTATGACTAAACAAAGGCCAATTAACTGTCTCATTTCTCGCAAATTATTAAAGAATTAAAAAAAATCGAACCCAAGCATAGCTCGGATTCGATTTTAAATTTATACAATGTAGTTATGCTTATTTAATTAGCATCATTGTTCTTGATTGTACAAAATTAGGTGTACTAATTCTATACACATACATACCTGAAGCTAATCTAGAAGCGTCAAATACTTGAGCATGATTACCTGCATTCATTTTTTGCCCTTGAAGTATAGTAGCTACTTTCTGACCTAACATATTATAGACTTCAAGAGTCACATTTGAAGTGGCTGCTAAAGTAAACTGTATATTAGTTGTAGGGTTAAATGGATTTGGATAATTCTGATCAAGTGAATATTCAAGAGGTGTAGTTGTAACTTCATCCTCATTGGAAACAACTGCTGCGCTACCAACGAGAGCAACAACTTCCCAATCAGCTGGAGTATTCCACCATTGTCCTGTACATTTGGAAGACCAACAACCTTGGTAATCACGGCTTGTACCGTCATTATCATTGAGAGCGAGATTAAACATCATTGTTGAAACGCCCTCACCAGTTGGAAACTCAAAATTATCAGATTCAGTGTTAACTCCACTGAATTCTATTGTACTTAATATAGTTAATAGTCTTGTCATACCTGCAGTTGATGTATCGGCAATAGTAGCTGAGTTTCCTACCAATTGGTTGTAATCACCGCTACCAGATCCACCATCCCAAGCATGAATATATGGTCCATTAACGTCCATTAAACCTGCTCGTAACTGATAATCTGGCTCATCACCTGCTTCAAAGCTTTGATGATCAGAACCAGTTATAAAGTCTGGACTATAAGCGCCTATACCAGCTTCCCAGCTATCATAATCCCATCCACCACCACCGTCAGAGGAAGCAGCAGCTGGTACGATAACATCATCAGTCATTTCAGCATAGAAAACCATCATGTTAGCGCCTGTTATATTTTCAAAACCGACCCAAAATTTTGCAGATGCATCAGCGTCACCACCTTCTGGTGCATTACCTTCAACTGTCAAACTGTTTGAATCAATTGTAAATGGTTTGTAATCATCAGGGAAAAACGATGCCAATGCAGACGCAGCCGGTACAACTCCAGATTCTAGAGCCCCTGCCGCTGCTTCGACAGCCTCTGCACTTAACTCATAGATATAATTTGGAGCTACTGAAGTGGCAGTATTAATCATTGCAGCAGTCATAGGGCCTGGAGTCCCCTTAGCTGTTCTACCAATTACGCCATAATATGCGTCAAAAGTTTTTACCATTGAAGCATGTGGCGCTGGCACACTATGCGTTGCAGTTAGTCCAGTAGCCGCATCGAGCGTTGCAATCAGAGAACCACCGGTATAATCAGTAAATGCACTATCAGCAAAGTATACTTCATAAGTAGCTGCTCCTGCATCAGTAACGCCAATTGAAACTATTCCATTTTCTGTTGCTACGGCAACTTCAGGCGCCGCTGGTGGTATTTCTGTAATTCTAGTTATTGATAAGTTGTCAATGAAAATATTACCTGCCTGGAAATTAACCTCAAAACCAACTTGCATATCGGCCCAAACTTGGTTGATAGGTGTTTCTAGGGTGTATTTTTTCTTTTCCGTGTCAATAGTAAGCTTACCATCACCAAATTCATTTCCGAAGTAACGTGCCCAGCCACCGCCTTTTTCACCAAAATACACATGAATGTCATTCGTACCTTCGTCAGTATATGCATGAAAAGATAACTCATAAGGCCCTGGAGCATAAATTGAATCTAGCTGTTCCTGCGTGAAGGTTTGCATAGATTGGACTTCCCATTGATTCCCTTCTCCTGGGATATCCAAGAAAGCCATTTCTCCGTTTTGTACTACACCACCAGAAAATCCTTGAGGTGCACCGTTTGTTGAGTCAACTAAGCTGAAGTCTCCATTAAACACAACACTTGGCTTTTTTGAACGCAATACGACGTTATCAATTACTAAATCTGCATCATCAGCAGCTACTTCAAAGCCCAATTTCATGCCGCTTGTCCATACTTCCTTAATCTCAGTATTTAGGGTATATGTTTTCATTTCACCATCAACGGTTACTAGACCGTCTCCATCGGCTGCCCAATAGCGACTCCAACTACCACCATTTTCTCCTAAGAAAACGTGAAATGTCTTGGCACCATCTGGACTTGCCGCGTCAAAGGTTAATTCCCAATCACCGCCTTCTGCTAGTGCTGCAATTTGATCTGCTGATAATACCTGATAAACTTGGAAATCCCACATGTTACCAGCAGTCGTTACAACGATATCTATGTTACCGCCATCAAACGTGGCAGTACCATTACCACCATTAGGTTCCCATGCAGAGTCTGCTGCAGAAAAATCACCATTAATGACAACATTGTCACCATATAGCGTGTATTGTGCTTGACTCTGGGTAATAAAACCTAATGAAAAAACAAACAATGCAAATGATAGCATTGTTTTATTAATAGTAGAAATATTCATACTTATATTCTATTTAGTTAAAGTTATGTCATCGAATGCGACCATATGTATAATATCTTAAAAATTGAAGCAGATTCACACAATTTTTTAAGAAACGCTTCCAATTTAATTCAACTACAATTAAAGCGCAAATATTTGCAAATATTTGCAAATATTTGCATAAATACTTTTCCTTAGCTATAAAAACGCACTTTTTTTATAAAATTACTTTGTGGCTTTTAGGTTTAAAAAATATCTTTTGATTGATTATGTTGTGAATAAGTAAAAATAAATTATTCATTACATCATAAATCTGAGAATTATGGAAAGCGCTTTGAGAAAAAAATCACTTTTTTTTAACAGTAGTCTGGTAGTAATTATAGTCTTATCAATATTAATCCTAGAGCTTTCTAATCTTTATGCACAAACAAGAATAATAGGAAAGGGTAGTTATACCGTAGAACTTCCCGCGGGAGAGTCTAGCGCATCGGATGAAGACGGAAATGCCATATTACCAAATGTTGATGGAGCATTTAATGTCCCAAATTGGTCATCCAGAAATAGACCTGTTATAACAAATAAATTCTGGAGTAATATCTTATTTCTTCATCAAACAGACATTGAAAGTGACCCAGTTTATGCATTTGCCCATCCCTTCCAATTTGATGTAACAACATCAGGATTAACATTAGGGCATGCACCGGTGAGCAAGGATTTTTCAAATAAATACTACACCTATTTTACCGATGGGGAATTAAATGTTGGTCTTGAGGGAGTCACTACTGAGTTCAAAGCGACGAATTATTCCGATTGGACAGCTACTACAACATGGGAAACCGATTCTACAAGCTTAGAGGCAACATTTGGACATGGTTTACCTTATGTCTTTTTCAAATCTAACGGGGCTAAGATAAGTTTAACGAGTGATGATGAATCTACTTTTTGGCATCAAGGAGGACATGTTCTAGGTATTACTATAGATGGTAAACATTATGGGATATTTGGCCCTACGGGTTCATCCTGGCCTTCTGATTTTCCTTTAGTGTCAAACCTTAATGATCAAGGGTTTCTTTCCATAGCATTATTGCCAGATACTAGCATGACTACATTTAATTTCTTTAAAAAGCATGCCTATGCTTTTGTTGAAGATACCAAGGCAGACTGGAATTATGATTCGCAGACTAATGAAGTGACGGTTACTTACAACGTTACCACAAAACTCATGGAAGAATCTGAATCATATGTTAATGAAACCCTCCAAGCACTTTACAGGCATCATTGGATTAATACCAGTGATCCATTAACTAGTTATACCTACAACTCACCTCGAGGTACCATGAAAGTATTAGAAGGGAATAGCTTCACAACTAATAATACTTTCATCGGTATTTTACCAAGCTTACCAGATTTAGGTGATTATAACAGGTCCTTACTACTAGATTATGTGAATCAAGAAGTTGGCATACCACTCCCTTCTAATAAAGATACTTATAATAGTGGTAAAGCAATGGGTAAACTCGCACAACTCATTCATATAGCAGATCAATTAGGTGATTTAAGCGCAAAGAATAAACTCTTGGATGAACTAAAAATTGGACTCGAAAACTGGTTTACCGCAGGCGGAGATCAACAGTATTATTTCGATGAAAACTGGCAGGTATTAATTGGATTCCCATCCAGCCATGGTGCCAACACCTCATTAAATGATCAACATTTTCATCATGGTTATGCCATTTACGCAGCAGCAACGGTTGCCCAATATGACAGCGCATGGGCAACCCAGGATAATTGGGGAGGCATGGTCAACTTACTTATTAGAAATGCAAGTAATTGGGAAAGAGCTAAAAGAACGTACCCATATATGAGAAACTTTGATATCTATGCCGGTCATAGTTGGGCAGCTGGACATTCACAGTTTAGAAGAGGTAATAACCAAGAGTCAAGCTCTGAAGCAATGAACCATGCGATAGGTATTTTTTTATGGGGTGAAATTACAGGGCAAGACGACATTCGAGATCTTGGGGCTTACCTCTATACTATTGAAGCTGAGGCTGTATATCAATATTGGTTTGATGTTGATAACGAAGTCTTCCCAGAAAGTTTTGCCCATGATGCTCTTGGTATGGTATGGGGTTCTGGTGGCTATCATGGAACCTGGTTTAGCTCTGATATTGAAAAAATTAGAGGTATAAACTTCTTACCGATATCATCAGGATCTATGTATTTAGGAAAATATCCAGAATACGTAATTCAGAATTTCAATAAAATCGTAGAAACAAAAGGTGGTCATACTTACGATTGGGAAGATAGGGTTTGGAAGTATTTAGCGCTCTCTGATGCTGACTTAGCAATTAGTCATTATAAAAACAAACCCGACTATAGTATATCAAACGGTGAGTCAAAAGCACAAACAATGCACTGGTTGTATAATATGAATAAGCTCGGGCAAGTAAACACAGAAGTCCAAGCAAATATCCCGACTTATAATGTATTTGTAAATTCTGATGGTGATACATCCTATGTTGCCTATAACTCAGACCCAAACACAAAAAAAGTAACCTTCTCCAACGGTTTTTCTTTCGATGTTCCGGGAAAAGAGACCAAGGTATTTAATCGTTCAATGCCAGCAGATACAATTGGGCGGCCGGAAACAACACCTGACTTCAACTTTCTAAAAGTAATTTCAATATTTAGTGAGGAATATGAAACAGCTACAAATATCCAATTAGCACTAGATTCGACAAGTAATACTGAGGCTAATTTCAAATCTATAGATGGTAACAATGTCATTGTATTAGAAAATTTAGACAGTCAAAGAATAGAGTTTGAATCAAAATTAGATCTTTCAACAAGAACTAATTTATACTTCAATGTTTGGAGTGAAATTGCAAGTGATTTAAAATTTACTTTTCTACAAGATGATAATTCATCAAAGCAAGTAACAATATGTTGTCTATACAGTAATTCTTGGCGTGATTTCCAAATCCCCTTATTAACTTTTGGGGAAGATATTGACTTATCCCAGATCGATGGTATAATAGTGGAAGGAAAGGCTACCATAGTTTTAGATGATATACTTTTTTACGGAGATGATCCTGTTAAAGATGGCCCTGATAGCTCAGCAGTACTAGAAGAAAGACAAGCTAAAAATGTTATTTCTGTATTTAGCGACAAGTTTACAGACTTAGAAAATACTGATTTTACTCCTGATCTTGGACAAACAACAGAAGCAAGTTTTTTTTACATGGAGGGGACAGAAGAGGAAGACGTACTTCTAAAGCTTAAGAACCTCGATTTTCATCATCTAGTACTAGAGAGCCCTATCGATATTACTAACATGGATGGGGTATTCTTTAATTATTGGACCCAAGAATCAGAAGCACTAAACTTTAGCTTAATCAGTAGTAATGGAGAAGAAAAAGCAAGTAGTATTAGTGTTCGCAAAAACTCTTGGCAATATGCAGATATCTCATTGGATTTATTTAGCGGTGTTTCATTAGAAAGTATCAAAGAGCTTAAATTTGACGGCGACGCAACGATTTTTATTGATAATTTATTCTTCTATAAATTTCCTGAAGTAACTGCAGCGCCTGTGCCTACACACGATCCAGCATATGTTCTTTCATTATTCAGCGATACGTATGATGACTACAAAGAAGTTTATCCTGAGTACAGTAATATGAAAGAAACTGATTTCACAAGAAGCTGGGATACGGCATCATTAACTGAAGTTGAAATAGATGGTAATAATACTTTGTATTATGAGAATCGTGGCTATGCTATTGTAGAGTTTTTTAAAGGAGTAAGTCCTGAAGGCAAAGAAGACGACGGTATCGACGGGACTAAATTAACCAACTTACGTTTAGACTTTTACACGCCAGACGAAGTGACACTGCCTAACAGAATGCAATTTAGATTAGTAGACTTTGGTGGTGATGCATACGGCGGGGGCAATGATACTGAAGATGAGTACTGGTTAGATGAAAATTCAGAACCAAAATTAGTTCGTAACAAGTGGATATCTTTGGACATTCCTTTGGATGATTTGCCAAAAATGACTGGTAGAGCAAATCTTTCTCAATTAGTTCTGGATGTAAAAGGAGCACTTGAGAATCATTATATAGATAACATATACTTTTATAGTGATCAAGTTCTAAATTCTAATGAAAATAATGACTTAGAAATACCAAACAAGTTGACCTTACATCAAAACTATCCAAACCCATTCAATCCAAACACTAATTTACAATTTGATCTACCGGTAAGTGGTTATACCGTGTTAAAAATCTACAATAGTGTTGGCCAGCTTGTACAAATACTAGTTGATCAAAACTTGCAAGCGGGCAGACATAACTACTCATTTAATGGCAGTCAATTAGCAAGTGGAGTGTATTTTTACAGGCTTGTATTTGGAGGTAATATCATTACAAATAAAATGGTCCTATTGAAATAAATTAAGTATATATATCAAAAAGTCATGAAATCACATATCATAATTCAAGGAAAATGTTTGACATTCATAATTTTATTATGCCTTAGCACCCCCTACTCAGCACTATACGCCCAAGTTGTGAGTGTCGGTCAAGGTAGCTACACTAAAACATTACCCAGTGGGCAGACAAGTGCTACAGATCAAAATGGTAATCCAATATTACCTAATGTAGCGGGTAACTTTACTAAACTTGAGTGGTTTCCAAGTTTTGTTCCAGTAACGACTAATGATTTTTGGAGTAATGTATTATTCAGATATGCCCCTGATGAACCAGCTTATGTGTTTACTCACCCATTTGAACTAAAAATCGATTCCTCAGGTGTAGTACTAGGGTATGCTGATAATGCAAGTAGATCAGATATAATGAAATCTGACAACTATGCTTTCATGACTGAAGGGCAGCTAAGCATAGGACTCTCAGGCGTTGATAAGTCTGTTTTCAAGGCAACCGATTACTCAGATTGGACGGCCACTACTACTTGGACTACAGAGTCTACAAGTCTAGAAGCCACATTTGGCCATGGATTACCATTTGTGTATTTCAAATCTAGTGGTGCAGACATATCCATCTCTAGTGATAAAAATGTCAATATTTGGCATCAAAACGACAATGTAATAGGAGTAACAATAGATGGAAAACATTTTGGGATATTTGCACCTACTGGGTCAACATGGCCTTCCGAATTTCCTTTAGTCTCAAGCCTTAATGATCAAGGATTTCTCTCCATTGCTTTATTGCCAGAAGCAAGCATGACTACATTTAACTTCTATAAAAAGCATGCTTATGCCTTTGTTGAAGACACCCAAGCAGATTGGAACTACGATTCGGAGACTAATGAAGTGACGGTGACTTACAACGTTACGACAAAACTCATGGAAGAATCCGAATCATATACTAATTCAACACTTCAAGCACTATACAGGCACCAGTGGCTTAATTCATCCGATGTATTTACAGAATACTCCTACGTTTCGCCTAGAGGCGCAATGAAAGTTGTCGAAGGAAACAGCTTCACCACTAGTAATTCATTCATAGGTATCTTACCCTTTTTACCAGACCTTGGTGAATATGACAGAGTTGAATTACAAAATCATCTAAACGACATGGTCGGTATCCCACTTGGCACAATGGAGGATACATATAATAGCGGTAAAGAAATGGGTAAATATGCTCAATTAATACATATTGCTGATCAATTAGGTGATTTAAGTGCTAAGAATAAACTTTTGGATGAAGTAAAAATCGCGTTAGAAAGATGGTTAAAAGTTGGGGGTGACCAACAATATTACTACGACGAAAATTGGAAAGTACTTATTGGATTCCCAGCTGCCCATGGATCAAATTATGGATTAAATGATCAGCATTTTCATCATGGTTATGCCATATTAGCCGCAGCAACGGTTGCCCAATATGACAGCGCATGGGCATCTCAAGAAAATTGGGGGGGTATGATTAATTTATTAATTAAGAATGCGAGCAATTGGGATAAAAAAGATAAAGATTTTCCATATTTACGCAATTTTGATATCTATGCTGGTCACAGTTGGGCTGATGGTCGTGCTTCCTGGCGTTTTGGTAACAATCAAGAGTCAAGTTCAGAATCAATGAACTATGCAGTAGGTACTTTTTTATGGGGTGAAATTACAGGACAAGACAACATTAGAGATTTAGGTGCTTACCTCTACACCATGGAATCCGAGGCTATTGACCAGTATTGGTTCGACGTTGAAAATGAGGTATTTCCAGAGAATTTTGAACATCAGGCAGTTGGTTTAGTTTCTGGTGCTGGTGGTAAGCATGGAACCTGGTTTAGCTCTGATATTGAAAAGATTAGAGGTATAAACTTCTTACCGATATCATCAGGTTCAGTCTATTTAGGCAAACATCCCGATTATATTTTAAAGAACTATAACGAAATTGTTGAAGTCAGAGGTTCGCAGCCTTTGTACTGGAAAGATATACTTTGGTCATATTTGGCTTTATCAGACGCTGAACTAGCACTCTCTTATTTTAATAATGATCAGGATTACCAGGTTTTTGATGGGGAAACAAAAGCTCGCACCATGCACTGGATTTATAATCTAAATACCTTAGGTCATATTAGTACCGAGGTTCAGGCAAATATCCCGACTTATAATGTATTTGTAAATGCAGATAATGATACGACTTATGTTGCCTATAACTCAGAACCTTATGCAAAAAAGGTAACATTCTCCAACGGCTTTTCCTTCGAAGTTCCAGGAAAAGAGACTAGGGCATTTAATCGTTCAATGCCAACAGACACAATTGGTCGGCCGCAAACAATACCTGACTTCAATCCTCTAAAAGTAATCTCATTATTTAGTGAGGCATATGAGACGGCAACAAATATTCAATTCATTATAGATTCACAGAGTACTACTGACGCTAATTTTAAATCTATAAATAATAATAATGTTATTGTATTAAAAAATTTAGAGAGTCAAAAAATAGAATTTGAGTCAAAATTAGATCTTTCAACAAGAACTCATTTATTTGGTAATATTTGGTCTAGTCATGACGAAGATCTAACGCTTCAATTAATGCATGGAAGCCAATCTTCAGAACCGGTCACCATTACATTAAAAAAAGATGAATGGATTTCGATAAATATAGCAATAGCTGACTTTGGGAATTCAATTGATCCTACAAAAATAGATGGTATGGCTATCCAAGGAAATAACACAGTAATCCTTGATGACCTTTTATTTTATGGTGATACTCCAGTAAAGTTAGGTCCTGATGA
>MDSZ01191270.1_pt1 | contig 16673 bp, 16 predicted proteins | sample 811201 | NCBI WGS metagenome assembly MDSZ01 (sample SAMN05326647, study PRJNA326480) | marine metagenome | isolation source: seawater | place: Indian Ocean: North | collected 2010
GTGGCTGATAGGTTTTGAAAGCGATGGGAGTGACGGCGCCGGTTTCCACGGTGTTCCGCCGAAAATATGCCGGCATTTTTTCGCTTTTTGCATTTATTGTATAACTGTATGGGGAGTAAGCATCATAACACTTGGCTGGCGGTTTTCACGATGATTGCCGTGCTATGCACTTTAGTGCTTATATCCATGGGGGCGCTAGTCACAAGTAAGGATGTAGGAATGGCTGTGATCGATTGGCCCACCAGCTTTCAGCGCCATATGTTTCTTTTGCCTCCAAACGAGTGGATTGGTAAGTTTGGAGTATTCGAGGAACATGCACACCGATTAATTGCTTCTTTGGTGGGGCTTCTCACTGCGATTCTAGCTGCATGGCTTTGGGCCAGGGAAACAACAGGCCAGACTCGGTTAATCGCGCTCTCCGGTATTGTGATAATGCTTGTATCAATGGGTATTATGATGGGAATCCGCGAGCCTTTCCTGTTTTATGTTGTAGGAATGTTTTCAGCAATCTTAGCAGCTTTCAGCATATTGAAGCTTGTTAGGCAGCCATATGCATTGCGTTGGTGGGGTACGCTCGCTTTTGGCATGGTCATTGTGCAAGGTGTACTGGGTGGAGGACGTGTAGCAGAAATCAAACCTGAATACGGTATATTTCATGGCACTCTGGCCCAAGTATTTTTAATCGTGCTGACAACTTTAGCCTTATTTAACAGCCGTTGGTGGAAGCAAACCCGTTCAGTCGTCAGCGAAAACGAGCGAACGCCACGTATAGTACGAGCTCACTTTTTTTACGCGTCTATCCTCATTTTCCTACAACTTGTAGTTGGCGCAACTATGCGTCATCAGCATGCTGGTTTGCCTGTTTGGGATTTCCCTGCCGCTCATGGTCAAGTTTGGCCGAAAACGTCCGAAACTCACATTGCTGCCTATAATCAAGATCGCAACTCACTGCACGCACGATTAAAGACCGAGGGCTTGGCAACTGATGAAAAAGGCTTCCCAATAATCTACCTCAATGCAATTCCTGATATCACCGCTAAACATGTCAACCTGCACATGACTCATCGGGTTATGGCTGGGCTAATCTTACTGGTTGTTGTCGCCACTGCGATAGTGACAGGTCGACGACTGGGTGTAAGTCACCCCTTATCCAAGTTAAGTCAGTTTTGGACCGGGCTAATCCTGCTGCAAGCTACCCTTGGGGCTTTAACAGTTATAAAATACAAACCGGCCGACATTGCTTCACTGCATGTTTTGATCGGCGCACTGGCGTTGCTAACCGGTGTAATGGGTTCAATCGTTTCCCGCTTCAAGCATTTGCCATCTCAAAATTTAGAAATTTCATCTATGGCTAAAATGAAGGAGGTTGCAGTTTGAGTAGAGAACGCTCAATCTCCAGCGACGAAAGCAATTTTCGGCAACTCTGGTCTGCATGGTCAGAGTTGATAAAGTTACGCCTAACCTCAATGGTGTTAATCACTACGGCCATGGGTTTTTATTTGGCGTCTCCCAGTAATTTTAACTGGATGCTGCTTTTTGACACTCTATTCGGAACAGCTCTTCTTGCAAGTGCAGCTGCTGCACTGAATCAGTATGCAGAAAGAGAATATGATGCGCGCATGCCCCGCACAGCTAAGAGGCCAATCCCCTCCGGTCAGATTAGCTCAAGAAAAGCGGTTCTGTTCGGTGGTGTAGCGGCTATTTTAGGAATAATTTATCTCGCGCATGCGGTTAATTTTATAACGAGCTTAATCGGCGCAATAACCCTTATTTCTTATATAGATGTTTACACCCCCTTGAAGCGCGTCACTTCGTTAAACACTCTAATTGGCGCTATTCCTGGCGCGTTGCCTCCCTTAATGGGTTGGGCTGCCGCAACAGGGAATCAGGGTGTGCTTACAGCAGAAGCATGGTCTCTTGTAGCCATACTTTTTTTCTGGCAGCTTCCTCACTTTCTGGCCATAGCATGGATCTACCGAGACGATTACTCAAATGCTGGATTTGAGATGGTTTCGAAAGGTGAAAAAGGTGCGGCAAATACTGGCCAATCTGCCCTGTTGTATTGTTTAGCTCTGGTTCCATCGGCAATATCGCCCTATTTATTGGGTATTTCCGGACCCTTATACCTCTGCGGCGCATTGCTTTTGAGCATTTATTTTTTATTTTTGAGTTTCAGATTTTCTAGAGAAATGACATTGGAATCAGCACGAAGTTTGTTTTATTATTCCCTTCTTTATCTGCCCCTCCTGTTGGGTTTGATGATCTGGGACCGAACTATTTAGATTAATAGACATAATGGAAACCACTACTCAAGCAGAGGTAGCACAACATGACGCTCATGAGCAACACGAAGACCATGGGAGCCAGCATTTTCTAACACAATACGTCTTTTCCTCTGATCATAAGGTGATCGGCATCCAATATGGCGTAACATCTTTGGTCTTTTTGATGGTAGGCTTCTTGCTGATCATGGCCATGCGACGGCAAATCGCGAACCCCGGCGAATCCATACCTATCATGGGGACAGTTCTGGAAAACATCTACGCCCATAACAATGCCGGCGAATCAGTTTTTAAGGACGGGGTAATGTCAGCCGACGCCTACAATCAATTCGGTGCTATGCATGGTACAATTATGGTCTTTCTTGCTGTCGTGCCTCTAGGTTTCGCAGCGTTCGGAAATTATATCGTGCCCCTCCAAATAGGCGCACCTGACATGTGCTTTCCTCGTATAAATATGGCAAGCTTCTGGTCTTTTTTTGCCGGCTGCACGGTGATGACTGTCAGTTTCTTCATTCCAGGTGGGGCAGCCCAAGCAGGATGGACATCTTATTCTCCGCTGGCATCGGTTATTCCAACAGACGGCCAAACATATTGGCTAATAGGCATGGTGCTCCTTATCACTTCATCACTCCTTGGTGCAGTAAACTTTGTTGCTACAATTATTCAGCTTAGGGCTCCCGGGATGACTTGGTTTCGGATGCCGTTTTTTGTTTGGGCGCAATTTGTAACTGCATTTCTATTGCTTCTAGCTTTTCCTCCGTTGGAAGCTGCTGGGATAATGCAGTTAATGGACCGAGTTGCTGACACCAGCTTCTTTCTTCCTTCTGGTGTGTTTGATACAGGCTCCACGCCTATGGCCGTTAGTGGAGGGGGAAGTCCACTCCTGTGGCAGCATCTATTCTGGTTTTTGGGGCACCCTGAGGTGTATGTACTAATCTTACCTGCCATCGGGATAGTAGCTGAAATACTCTGCAACAGTGCCCGCCGCCCTTTGTGGGGTTATAAAGTTATGGTGGGCGGTGTGTTGGTGCTAGGGTTTCTTTCATTCATCGTATGGGCTCACCATATGTATCTAACCGGCATGAGCGCTAAGGTAGCCACATTCTTCCAAACAACTACGATGATTATATCCATACCGTCGGTTATTTTGCTCACTTGTCTCTTTATGACCCTCTGGAAAGGGTCAATCCGATTCACAACAGCTTCATTGTTCGCGTTGGCCTTTTTGCCGATGTTTGGAATTGGTGGACTAACAGGGTTACCGCTTGGATTCAGCTTCACCGATTTACACCTACATGATTCTTATTACGTTATCGCACATTTTCATTATGTCGTAGCCCCCGGGTCTATCTTTGCCCTGCTTGCCGGAATTTACTATTGGTTCCCTAAAATGACCGGCCGACGAATGAATGAGTATTGGGGTAAAGTTCATTTCTGGGGCTCGCTACTGTTTATGAACATAATTTTCATGCCCATGTTCATCCAAGGATTTGCAGGGTTGAGTAGAAGAATGAGCGATGGAGGGGCAACCTATTCATTGCTGCAAAATCCCGATGTAACTTCAGGCGCCTTGTCAGACCTGATAATCAAACTAAATGAATACATCACAACCGGTGCCTTCGGCATGTTCGCCATACAGATAGTTTTTGTTATAAATTTCTTTTACAGTATTAAGCATGGAGAAAAAGTAGAGGGAGATAACCCGGTAGAATCTACAACCTTAGAATGGCAAGCCCCAACCCCACCGCCTCACGGCAACTTCACTACGACTCCAAAGGTTTATGGAGACCCCTATGTTTACAGTTATCCTGAAACAGACACTGACTTTATCCCTCAAACCGAAAAAAATAGGCCGGAAACCGCCTGATAAAGCGTAACAAAAATGGAAATTCCTTATAACTCTAAACCACGTCCCGACACCGGGCTTTATAACGGGAAGGTTGGTGTTTGGCTTTTTCTTGCTTCAGAGATCATGTTGTTTGGAGCAGTTTTTTCAGGTTATGTACTGCTTCGGGTAGGCGCAGACCCTGGCATTTGGAGCATGGGGTTAATGAACAAATGGGTTGGAGCTTTTAACACATTAATTCTGATTGCATCTTCCGCTACAATTGTACTCGCTTGGGTTTCCCTGAAGCTAAAAGATTGGGTTAGTTATAGAAAATGGAAAATTGCCACCGTAATATTTGCCTCACTATTCTTAATTGTTAAATGGGGTTATGAATGGCCCGCTAAGTTTACCCATTACGATATTACATTTAAATCAGATGAAAAAGCTATAGAGGTTTTTTCAAACCCAAATTTCCTCGGAAGTAAATATGAAGAAAAATTAAAAGAGGTTTGGCACAAGCGTTTTGACCGAGACAAAAAAGATTGGAAAAAAGTAGATTTAAAAGATAAGCCACTTGACGGTCATATTGTAGGGTACTACACCAAAAATGAAGAAGGCGCTGAAGTGCATCATCCAGTAGGTGAAGCATTCGGTTTCTCATTCTGGAGTCATGCACTGGCATGGCGGTACGACCAAAGAAATGAAGGGAGAGTCACGGGCGCAAAACGTGATACCTTTTTAGATAAAGGCATAGTCGCCATCGATTTTGAACCCGCACACGGCACATGGCCTGCTCCCAAGCATGCGCGCGCCGGAACAATCCGGTACGCTGAGGCAAAAGGTGGATCCAAACACGACGGCGGCGGTCATTCTGCTCACCACCATTCATTGCGCATCGAAAAATCACAAATCAGTCGCTTGTCAAGTTATGAGCCGGCTCACAGCACTTTTTTTGCTACATACTATACTTTAACAGGCCTTCATGCGCTTCATGTTTTTGGTGGCATTCTCGTAATGTTGTACCATTTGCTTCCCGTTAGCCGTCGGGTCTACGAAGCAGATCCAGAACGTTTTACAAACCGAATTGAAATTACCGGCCTTTTCTGGCACTTTGTTGATCTGGTTTGGATATTCCTTTTTCCAATTCTATACTTATTATAATTACCAATGGCTGATAATCATTCACCGGAATATTACAAGGGACCGTTCAAACGCATTATTTGGATAGTAGGGGCTATTCTGATAGTAGGGACAATCGTTTCGTTCGCCGTGGATTACATATACGCCGAAGAGCTCACATTCAAACAAGCTCTTTATTTCGGCCTTGGAATTGCCTGTATCAAGGCAACCGCAGTAATACTCTATTTTATGCACTTGTTGTGGGATATAAAATTTAAAACTATCAGCCTCACCCTGGCGTGCACTATTGTTTTTTTTATTGGAATGATGTGGTTGACCGTTGGCAGCGAGGTTGATTCGGTGAAGCCAGGGCAGGATGATACGACTTGGCTGCACGGATCACAGAAAGATATTAAATTCCAGAACAACCCGCCCCTTCCGGATCCAACAAAATAAAAATAATGTCGCTAAAAGCATTTCATTTAGTATTTGTAACCGCCTCCATCCTGCTCGGCCTTGGTGTCGGAGGATGGGGTATCATAGAATACCGCGCTAATGGTGGATTAGAAGCGCTTGTCTTAGGGATTATTTTTATTGGAACCGGCATAGGCCTTATTTTTTACGGAAAACGAATGCTTAACAAAACAAAGCACATTGGGTATCTGACTTTTATCGTCTTGATGGGGCTTAAACAGGATGCAGCTGCATGCGCTACGTGTTACGGAGAATCAGATGCACCGATGGCCGAGGGGATGAATGCCGGGATTTTTGTACTCTTGGTTATTGTGGGAGGAACTCTTGGTGGAATAGGGGCTTTTTTCATTTACCTAACTCGACGCGCTAAAATTTATGCTGAACGGGAAAAACTATTAGAAAACCCACAATTACTTGGAATAAAATCCGTTAAACTAGGAAATAGTAAACCCGCGAATCATCGAATTTTGTAAACCAAGAGAATGAAGAAAAACATCATCATCGGAGCTTTTGCCGCAATACTGGGAATGGTGCTGGCTGTATCAATAGTCAACCACATGAAAGATGATGAAAGTGGTGATTTCACAAAAATTGATTCCACTGTAGAGCAGGTAATGATCTCTCTGTTTAAGTCACCCCCAGCGGTCACTGACCACGGTTGGAATGTTGATAGAATGATTGTTTTTGTCCACTTGTTGATGGCAGTATTATTTGTCGGATGGAGCGCATACTTCATTGTGGTGTTAGTTAAATTTAGACAATCCGCTCACCCGAAAGCAGATTACGCAGGTGTTAAATCTAAACTAGGGACTACTTTGGCTGAGTATGGAGTCATTGTGGCCGAGGTCGTTCTTATCGCTTGCTTTGCCGTCCCCCTCTGGGCTGAAGTAGTGAATGAAGAGGAAATTGATAAAATCAAAAAAGCTTCCAGAGATAAGAAAGATGGTCTAGAGCTTCATATTCTAGCTAAACAGTTTGACTGGAATGCTCGCTATGCGGGTAATGACGGCCGGTTCGCAGATCAATCGATAGAGTATGCCAATAAAGGCGACAATCCTTTTGGCTTGGCGCCTGCAGAAATTGACTCAACCGTAGATGATGTTGTTATCCTTTCAGCCAAGAGCAAGGATAATGCAATCGTAGTCCCGTGGGACACTCCCGTAGCGTTGAAAATTACTTCAATGGACGTTATTCATTCATTTAAGGTGCTTCCCTTGAGAGTATGCAAAGATTCTATACCCGGCCTCCAACTGCCTATACATTTTAAAATAGAATCTAAATTTCTCAAAAGTGATGACAACAGGCCAATGGGCGGCGAGAGTGATGAGCATGTTTATCTGATCACATGTGCCCAATTGTGCGGCGATGGGCACGGAGCAATGAACGGCTACCTCAAGGCAGTACATCCCGAAAAGTTTAAGGAATGGCTGAAAGATAAAAGTCAAATTGAAATAGATAAAAGAATCGAAGCAAAAGGTAATTTAGCTTCTAAATAATCAATTCAAAGCGGCCTAAAAATGGCCCTGCAATTAAATATAAAACATTTTACACAATGGGCCCTCTTGGGTGTATTGGTTGTATTTGCTACTACTTATTTCAGCTCCAATATAAATCAAAAACCTAGAAGCCAGCCGAGTACTTTGCCGGAACAGCTTCCAGTTATTAGTAAAATTTCCCCCTTTAGCTTAACCAACCACCTAGGCCATGTGGTCACTGAGAATGATTTATTAGGCAGTCCTTGGCTTGCGAATATTATTTTCACCAGATGTCCGACAATATGCCCGCAAATTACTCAAACAATTTCAAAGCTCCTCCCAAAAATCGGACGGGATGTAAAAATCATTTCGCTCACTACGGATCCAGAATTCGATAGCCCTGATATCCTGAATAATTTTGCCAAAGCTAACCAAGCTACATCGACAAATTGGTTTTTTCTAACTGGAGACAAACAGGCTCTGGTAACACTTGCCGTTAACAACCTTAAAATGGTTTCCTTGCCCAAGGAGGAAAGTAAGAGGGAGACCCCAACAGATCTCTTTATTCATAGCAGCTTGCTTGTCTTGGTTGACCAAAACGGACAGGTTCGAGCGTCATTTGATTCAGGATCTAAAGATCTATTATCAGAAATCCAATCAGCTCTTAAGAGAATAAACCAATGACTGTAGATCAAATGCCTGCACTTAATGCTGCCTTAAACTCTCTGGCAACAATTTTCCTTATTTTAGGTTATGTCTTCATCAAAAAGGAAAACAAGGAAGCCCACAGAAAATGCATGATTGCGGCCTTTTCCACCTCGACCATTTTTCTGGCCTGCTATCTTTACTATCACTTTACTGTGGAAGCTGTTACCCGTTTTACCGATCCGAGTTGGTTTAAGCCGTATTATCTGGTGCTACTTTTTACTCATATTGTCCTTGCCGTGGTGATGCTTCCTTTTATTTTCAAAGCTCTCTGGCACGCATATAAAGGTCAGTTTGACCGGCATAAAGCAGCGGTCAGATGGGCCTGGCCAATGTGGTTATATGTGTCAATTACAGGCGTGCTGGTTTACCTAATCCTATACCAGATATTTCCCCAAAAATGAACGCCATTATCCACCCAAGCCAATCGGCAGCTCAAGTGGAGAAGGATAAAGCCGATTGCATAAGCAAAGGCAACATCGCCGCAAAATTCCACTACCAAACTCAAAAGCAAACTACACTTTGGCTTAAGCTGCACAAAAAATACGCACCACAAGACAGTTTGTTTTCAACATACATCGATACAGCTGAATACTTAGCCACGGAATGGCCGCATAAAAACGGAAGCTTAATCGCATTAGGCTGCGGCGGAGGCGAGAAGGATATAGCTATCCTTGAAAAACTACCGATAAATACGAGCTTTCTAGCCACTGACGTAAGCGAACAGTTGGTACTGCATGCATCCCGGCGTGCGCTAGAAAATAATAAAAACAAAACCTTAAAACCCCTAGTTTTTGATCTTGCCACAGCTATTGGTTTACCTGAATTCATCGATCAATTTGTTGGTTCAAACCGTATTTACACGTTCTTCGGAATTATCCCTAATTTCCCGCCAAAGAATATACTGCCTCAATTAAAGGCACTGCTCCGTCCTGGAGATTATCTACTGTTCAGTGCCAATCTTACCCCTAACGGCATGGAAACAATTCTACCTCAGTATGATAATCAATTGACGCGTGACTGGCTGGCGGAGTTCCCTAAAAGTCACGGAGCTGGAAGAGGTGAAGTCCGTGTCGCTATCAAATCTGAAGACGATTTAGAATACATATCAGCCTCTTTTATCTTTCAGGAGTCATGTGTAATGGAGGCAAGTGAAAATCTCTTCAAGTTTTACCCCGGTGATTCGTTGCAGCTTTTTGTATCTTATCGCTACAGCATAAATTCTCTAGCCAGAACCTTAGAGCCTTACGGCATTAAGATCGAAAAATCATTTCAATCCAGAAATGGTGAAGAGGGTGTTTTTATTTGCAGGCTTTAGTATACCTTAAGCGTGTCTAGCACTGCCTTAGTTCTTGTTAGTTCATGTGTCCGGAACAATGACGTTTTACCCAGTGCGGCAAGTACCGCGAAGAAAGGCTCAGCCGAACGCACCTCATCTTTGAAAATTTCAGCAGCATGTGGCAGAGCATGGCAAACAGGCCAACCCAGTTTATGCAGTCTAAACGTTTTCAAAAACACATCCATCTGCCGCTTTACTCTTTGTTTGCCGTCATTTAAATTTGCGTAGTAGAAGCCAAGCCCTGGATCGATGAATATCTTTTTAACCCCCTCGTTTAGTGCCTTTTTAATCTCAACACTGAAGTATTCTTCCATCATAGGTATGGGGTCATTCTCCAGCTTTAAACCCGCTACCTGCCTAACGTTTTTACCTTGAACGAAACAAATAATGACAGCGGCATTAGCTCTGGCCACCTCTGAATAAATCGCTAAAGAATCTCCTGCACCAGTTAAGTTAATAACTGCCGCACCAGAATTAAGACATTGCCGGGCAACCTCAAGATTATAAGTCTCTACACTTACAGCAATAGCGGACTCTACAAGCTCCTTAAGCACCGGCTGAATCTTGCTGAGTTGACCCTCTGCATCCAATAACTGCGCGTCGGGTAATGTAGATTCAGCGCCAACGTCTATGATTGATGCACCTTGGGTGTGGAGTAATTTACCGCGCTCAACAGCACTCTTGGTATTCCCGCAAACGCTCTCGCGATACCATGAATCGGCAGAAAGATTGATTACTCCCATTAATTGCGGTTCTTCTCCGATCTGGACCTCGCCCGGCCCCACGGTAAATTCATTTACCTTTGAAGATAAATCCTCTTCATATTTATCGGCAATCTTAGCAAGTGTTTTCAAATCCAGCATGCCGTAAATTAATCATGTATGGACATGAAAGGCAAATCGTTGACTTGAATTATTCAAAAAAACAGGGTAAAAAATTCCTAGGAGGTTCTGATAATCATGAGACTTGCAATACTGTTTCCCTGTTGCTTCACAATAATTTTATTAACCGGTTGTACAGGCAAATACAACCCGTTCACCAAAGAAAACCACTTCGATACAGTCTTTGGCTATCCCCCAAAAGCAATAGCAAAATTTCTTGATATCGAAGACCAATTAACAGTCGATCCTGAAGATTTAAATAAGGAAAAGCCAAGGTATTGAGCAAACTATTATCCCATAGTTCCTTTACCTTTAAAGACTTGCTGAAATTATCTCTATTGAGACTTTAGTTCTAAAAAAACTCATTCTTAATAGCCCGGTGAAATTTCTTTTTGGATTTTTAATAGCATCTTCACTGCAAACTATATGGGCTTTAGATTTAGTGTACCCACCTATACTGGCGGATCCTAATACAACCTTTAAGACTGAAACATTCACTGATGGAAAAAAGAGTGATGATTGGCATTTTCTAAAGTGGTGGGAATCTCGTGGGGGAATCCTAGTACGTAATAGCTTACCTGGGGAAAACAAACGCATTTTCATCAAGAAACCTGAATATAAGGACGTAGTAATACGTTTTGATTTTCAATTTCGCGGAGCCGAAGAGATCCGGTTGGTTACCGGCGGAGGAGGATCCTATAATTTCGGCATACACATTCACCAAAACAGATTTAGGGTTAAAACTGCCGATGATAAGAATGTGCCGCACTTCCCAACAATCCTTGGAGAGTGTCCATTTGGATTTGAGGAAGGCAAATGGTACAGAATGCAGGTGGAATTGATTAACGATCACATCTTAGTTCGGTTGGGCGCAAAGCATTTCGTGGTGGGTAAACATCCGATACTTAACCGGAAGAGGGAGTACTTCGCTTTTCAGGTAGATAAATCTAGTGCAGCGTTTGATAATGTTGGTATATGGCATGCAAAAGAGAAGAAAGACTGGCGAACTACTATAACTAAATTAATCCAGAAACAGTCCAGCCGACCTTGGGTTAGGCGGAGTCCTGATGAAGAATTGAAGGACTTAAAAATGATTACTATAGATCAAACCTACCGGTCTGATGCTCAGTACCGCGCGGTTGTTTCACGTCATGAACAGTTAAAAGCACTTGCTAAGAAAAAATACCCGGCGGCCTACCGGACTTCCAAGGAAGCTCAGAAATCAGTTGCCAATTTAAGACTCAAATTGCGGGAAAATAATCCAGATTATAGGCAATCGGTAAACGCCATCAACAAAGCCAAGCGAATGGAGGTGAGATATTTAGAAGAAAGCATGGGACAGCTAAAGGAGCTTTCAAGCAGTCGATATCCTGCCGCTTTAGAAAGAACGCGTATTAAATACGCAATGAAGGATTCAGATTTTCGAATATTGGTTGCTCAACGGGAAAAGCTTCAGAGAGATTTATATAAAGCGTACCCGCAACTTAATTTTTCAGATAAGGACGTAGTAGAAGACCGTAGAAAAACACATGCTAATCTGAGGGCATCTGACCCGGCCTTTTTGAATTTACAGCATGAAATTGCGCAAGCTTGGCGTGCTCGTTCCGATTACTTACTCAAAGTGGAGCCGCGCCTGCAGGTGTTGTCAAATTTGATAAAGCAAAATAGATCAAAAGAAAAATAGACTCATGTAACAGACCTCATATACTCAGAAATAAAATGTCAAAAGAATCTATAAAAATAAAGTTAACCCTCCTTAAAATTGTTACTATTCTAAGCTTGGTCATGCCTCAACTTTTCGCCCAATCTTCTAAGCCAAGAGTGAATAACGAGAAGCCTGAGAAAGGTAATCAAGTCAAACGCATGCACCCTCACGCCCTCAAGCTCATTCTTCAAGGCAACAAGCAGGAGGCCATTGATTACCTTGAGGCGACCTCAGATAAAGCAGTCAATCCGGAGCACACCAAGATGCTTTTAAACCTTGCCCGCGGTAACCCAGATACGTGGAAGTATGACGCCAAGACTTGGCCTTGGGAGCGCGCTTTACCCAATACTTCCTTGAAAAAAGATGAGGTAAGTGATCAGTTTACCATCGTTTTCGGTGGTGGGGCTGGTTACGTTCCGGAAAACGAACGTGTTTGGGATACTATTAGGGCAATTGATCCCCGTGCTTTACTGCTACTCGGCGACAATGTTTACATCGATGATCCTGAAACGCCCCAGATGCAACGCTTTCACTATTACCGCCGCCAAAGCCAGCCCGAATGGATGAAGCTGGCCAAACAAGTGCCCATCTACGGCATTTGGGACGATCATGATTTCACCACCAATGACGGATGGGGCGGGCCACACATCAATAAGCCCACGTGGAAACGCAAAGTTTGGGAGATCTTTAAAGAGAACTACGACAACCCCTATTATGGCGGTGGCGAAGACCAACCCGGTTGCTGGTTCGATTTCTGGATTGGTAAAGTCCATTTTGTGTTAATAGATGGTCGATATTACCGCGAATCTCCGAAAAACACCGATCCATCCATGCTGGGCTCAGCTCAAATGAAATGGCTCAAAAACACTCTTAAGAAACCTGCAGTCTTCACTGTGCTATGCACTAATGTACCTATGACTCCAAAAGTAAAACCGGGCTCAAAAGATACCTGGGACGGATTCGCTGGTGAACGTCAACGGATTTTCAATTTTATTGCCGCGGAGAAAATTCCGGGTGTTATTATTTTATCAGCAGATCGTCATCGCTCTGATGCTTACAAGATCGATACAGGTATTAGGGGTATGTATCACCTTTACGAATGCCAATCATCACGGCTCACCAACCAACACGTGCACGGCTTGATTAAACACTCACTTTTTGGCTACAACCAGAAGCAATCGTTTGGCCGTGTGGACTTTAACCTCAAGGCTGCTAATCCGACCTTTAAATACACCATCATAAACATCGACGGCAAAGCGATTGACTCTCTTGAAGTAAAAAGGAGCCAACTGCAGTGCAAAGATTCCAAATAAAAGAATTTTAAATGAAAACCCTGCACACACTAACTGTCACTTCCTGTCTGATCTATTGTCTTAGCGCAATTTCTTTATTTTCCGAACAAACTAAACCAAATGTCATTTATATCCTTACAGACGATTTAGGCTATGGAGACCTATCTTGTTATGGGCAAAAGAAGTATCAAACACCCAGTATCGACCTATTAGCTAGTGAAGGAATAAAATTCACCGCACATTACTCGGGTAATACCGTGTGTTCTCCGAGCAGGGCAGTATTGATGACCGGCCAACACTCAGGACATTGCTATCTTAGGGGAAACATGAGTGGCGAGAAAGGAGCAGCATTAGACCCAAAAATGAAGGTCTTGCCTGAGATCTTTAAGGCAGCTGGCTATCGGACAGGTGCCTTTGGTAAATGGGGGCTTGGCCACACGCACCTGAAGGGGGCGGCTAACCCCTTAAGTCATGGATTTGACGAATTTTACGGCTGGAAAAGCCAAACGATCGCCCACACTTATTATCCCTCTACTGCTGTGCATAACGGCAAAGAGGTACCTTTAAAAAAAGGTACTTATTTGCATATTCCGATGATGGAGCATGCGCGTGATTTTATTAGAAGCAGTGTCAAATCGAACAAACCTTTTTTTTGTTATATTCCCACGGCCATTCCTCATGCAGCCATGCATGCGCCTAAGCAGTTACATGAAAAATGGCGCAGCAAATTTCCGCAGTTTGACAGTAAAGTGGGAAAGTACCGCGCAGGTGAAGAGGAATGCCCGGACGTAAAGAATCCCGTCGCCGGTTTTGCCGCCATGATGGAACATCTGGATAACGAAGTGGGAACAATACTTGCCCTACTCCAAGAGCTGAAAGTGGATGAAAAAACGTTAGTCATGTTTGCTAGTGATAACGGCGCGCATAAAGAAGGCGGGCATAATCCGACCTTTTGGAATTCCACCGGTAATCTGCGGGGGCATAAGCGCGATATGCACGAAGGCGGTATCCGCACCCCGATGTTAGCTCGATGGCCAGGTGTGATTCCGCGGGGGGCCACCACCGATCATATCAGCGGCTTTCAAGATATATTACCCACAATTTGTGAACTCATTGGTCAGCCCGTGCCAAAGCAGAATGATGGGATCTCTTTTCTTCCCACCTTGCGCGGGCAAAAGAATGAACAGCGAGCACATAAATATCTTTATTTTGAATTTTGCAAAGGGTCACAACAGAGAATATTTTCGCAGGCAGTCCGCATGGGCAACTGGAAGGCTTATCGGCAAACAGGCAAACCTTTGGAGTTATTTAACCTTGCAATGGACCCTTATGAAAAAAATGACCTTGCATCTGCCAAGCCCGATCTGGTTGCCAAAATGAAATCGGCAATCAAGGAGGCACATAAACCACTCCCCTTGCAGTAGGAATGTTTCGGTTCGCTAAGTTGTCCTTTATTGCTCTGGTGCTCGCTCCTTTTCTGGATGCGGCAGATTTAATGAGACCGGCTGGGGAACTTTTAATTATTAAGGCGACACCTTCCCCAGGCCCTCTGGATAACCCTCTCAAGGGGTATTGCCTTTATACAACCGCCGGGAAAATTCACCGGCCTTATTCAATGGTGTTTCAATATGCCTCATGGAAAGAACTTGAGCCTCTGGAAGGCAGATATGCCTTTGAGGATTGGGAGAAAAGGAAATGGTCGCATCCCCGGGCAAGCGGCAAGCATGTTGTATTTCGAGTCTATGTTGATTATCCTGGCAAACCTTCAGGCCTGCCTGATTGGCTGCGCGCAAAAGGGGTGACTGAAAAAAATTACCAAGCGCATGGAGGAGGCAAGAGTCCCGACTATAATCATCCCCAGATGGTACAGGCACTGGAACGGTTAATTATTGCAATGGGCAAACGCTACAACACACATCCGCGCGTGGCCTTTATTCAACTGGGTCTTCTGGGCTTTTGGGGCGAGTGGCACACATATCCACGCGGAGAGTTGTTTGCTTCTGAGCCTACACAGCATCGGATTATTCGGGCTTATTTGAAAGCGTTTCCCAACAAACAACTTATGGCTCGATATGCTGATGGAGTTCTATCCCAGTACCATACCATCGGTTTTCATGATGACATGTTTCCAGAGGATACCGATAACGGAAAGGACTGGTCTTTTCTGTCACGCATGCGCAGAGGCGGACACATTAATAGTTGGAAACAAAACGTCGTGGGGGGGGAAATGGTTCCTAATGCTGCCGCAAAATGGATGGGCAATCAATGGGCCATTACAAAAGAAATGGTTAAGCGCTCACATTTTACTTGGGTAGGGCCATATAGCCCAGCTCTGGATGCAAAAGTTTCAGTTGATTTGGCTGCTAACACCAATCAGTTGGTCCGTGAAATGGGGTATCAGTTTCGCTTAACTGAAATCGGTCACTCAAAGAGCGTCTTTGCTGGAGGTGAATGCTCGGTTATATTGCAGGGAGTAAATGAGGGAGTGGCCCCGTTTTATTATCCCTGGCCAGTTAAGATCGCCTGGCTGGATAAAAATGGCTTTGCCTTATCCACCATTAAACTCAAGGAAGATATAAGAAAATGGCTGCCGGGCAAGTTTAAGATGAGGGTAACTTTACCTGTGCCAACGACAATAGGAACCTGCCAACTGGGCTTTGGCATCGAAGATCCATGGAAAAAGAAACCTACGATTCGCCTGGCTAACACTTTACCTGTCAAGGAAGGCTGGACAATACTGGGCGAGGTTAAAGTAAAATCAAAATAGTCTTTTGCTACTTTTTCCAGTCGTGACCTAATCGGGGGGTTCTGCTAATATTAGGTTCTAAAAGTGAGACGTGCAGCATTCATTTTATTTCTGCTATCGGCCCTTCCTTCCCTTGCTGATGAATTCTTCAAAAAGGATATATTACCTGTATTAAATAAGCATTGTTTTAACTGCCACGGAGAAAAAAAGCAAAAAGGAGATCTTAGACTGGATACCCTTGACCCGGATATTGTTCATGGAACTTCTGCGGAGCGATGGCATGATGCTTTAAATAAGATTAACCTCGGAGAAATGCCCCCCGAAAAAGAGCCAACCCTAACGAACTCTGAAAGGAGGAAGTTAACCACCTGGATTACCCAGCGCCTTAAACTGGCAGCTGAAACCCGCCGTAATGCAGGTGGACATGCGGTGTTAAGACGCCTTAACCGTACTGAATACCAATATACAATGACCGACCTCTTAGGGTTGGAAATGAATTACAGTGAAGACTTGCCCTCTGATGCTTCCTCGCCAGAAGGCTTCAGAAACAACGGTGCTTCTCTGGCAATGAGCGCACTGCAGATTGAAACCAGCTTAAAAACTGCAAGGCGAGCTTTCGATTCTATCCTATTGGAGGGAGGGCAGGCCAAAAAAGAAGTTACCCAAATCAATCTGATAAAAAGTAAAATAAGAGGTCCATTGTCTAAGAATTTCATTGGCTTTTCCTCAGACCGGTTAGGTCGTGTTAACTATTGGCATGGCTCTTTTAATAACCTTCCCAGGAAAGGTAGATTTAGTATTCGTGTAAAGGCCTACACTGATCGGAA
>MDSZ01169034.1_pt1 | contig 16669 bp, 16 predicted proteins | sample 811201 | NCBI WGS metagenome assembly MDSZ01 (sample SAMN05326647, study PRJNA326480) | marine metagenome | isolation source: seawater | place: Indian Ocean: North | collected 2010
CCCCGATAGCTCAGTTGGTAGAGCAACTGACTGTTAATCAGTGGGTCACTGGTTCGAGCCCAGTTCGGGGAGCCACTCTCTAATTATTCTTCAACGTTGAATAATTTGTTATAGATACTCCATTGATCATCAATTTTTATTAGTGACAATGTATCTAGAAAAGTAATTCCTAAATATTTATCTCTAACTTTAACGGCAGCTGTTGTGCCCTCTACACTAGTAGAAAGTATTTCATATTCAATATCTGAAGGTTCTTGATTAGCAACAAAATTAGCAAAATCTTCAGTACTCATTTCTAAAAAATCACCGTGTAGGTGGCCTGCTACTTTTCCATTTGGATGAAATGCCTCTTTAACTTTAGCTGCACTTGATTCCTTTAATGACTCAATATATATTTCAACGACTTTATTTACACTTTCTGAACAACTCATAATTCTCCTAAGATTTATTATAAAATTTTCTTAACCGCTTCAGCTATTCTTTCTGCACTTTTTGGATATTTTCTTATCCAAAGCTCAGGCTCAATAATTTCTAATTCAGATAAATAAAACTTTCTATTCTCATCCCACACTATATCAACCCTCCCATAAAGAGGCATTGATTTGCATGATTGAAATACTTTTTCAGCAAATGCAATTTCTTCTTTAGTTGGATCATAGCTATTAACTGTACCACCAAAATCGTCTTGAACCCTGAAATCGCCAAGTTTTGCTTTTTTTAGAACTGCGTGGGAATAATTTCCATTAAAAACCATCAATGATGCCTCACCAAATTCTTCAATAGTATTAATATATGGCTGTACAAGCATATCTCTTTGTTGAAGCAGTTCTTGGAATAATTTTTCTTTGTAATTTATATCACTATTTAGAATTTTGTATGTTTTGAAAGCTGAAGCAGATATTGCTGGCTTAATTACTAAATCTGACCAGTTATTCATCGTCGATATATCATCTAAACTTTGTACACAATTTTTCTCAGCAAAAAAAGTTGGTACAATTTGAATTCCTTCTCCCTGCAAATCTTTTAAATAGTGTTTGTCTATGTTCCATTTTATTAGGTCATAGGAGTTTACAAGTTTGGTTTGACCTTTTATTTCTTCAAGCCAAAGAAGAAATTTTTCAAGTCTTTTGAAATAATCCCATACTGTCCTGAATAAAATACATCTAGTTTCATTCCAACTATAAGAAGAATTGTCCCAATAGGTTATATCAACACTTAAATCCTGTTTTTCCAAAGCAGCTTTTAAAAGCTGCTCTTCATCTAATATATTTTGAATATATGGGGTGATTTTGTCAGGCTTATAATAAGCCTGACATGTCAACAAGGTAATATCTGTCATCAAAGAAGTTTATCTTTGAGATATTCGATTTGAAGAGCGGCCATAAATGCTGATTGTTTTAGGTTTGCAGCTGCAGAGTGCCCTCCCTCAACATTTTCATAGTAAATTACTTGGTGTCCCTGATCGATCATTTTCTTTGCCATCTTTCTTGCATGACCCGGGTGTACACGATCATCTTTTGTTGACGTATAAAAATATATTTCTGGATACTCTTTATCTGCAAAAACATTCTGGTATGGTGAGTATTTGCTTATAAAACTCCACTCCTCTGTATTATCAGGATCTCCATACTCATCTACCCAAGAAGCACCAGCTAATAATTTATCATAGCGATACATATCCAATAATGGAACTGCACAAATTACTGCATTGAATAAATCGGGTCTTTGTGTAACAACGGCTCCAACTAATAAACCGCCATTTGAACCACCCCTTATACCAAGATGATTATTTGATGTTATGTTTTCACTAATTAATGTCTCAGCTACGGCAATAAAATCATCATAAGCGCGCTGTCTATTTTCTTTAAGGGCTGACTGATGCCATTGTGGTCCAAATTCTCCGCCACCACGAATGTTAGCAATAACATAGACTCCTCCAGAATCAAGCCATTGCCTTGCAAAAGAACCTAAATAGGATGGGGTTTGTGATATTTGAAAACCTCCATAACCATACAACAAAGTTGGATTCATAGAATTTTTCTTCATATTTGTATTTGATATCTGAAAATATGGGATCTGAGTTCCATCTTTTGAAATTGCATACAATTGCTCAACTTTATATTTTTTTGGATCAAATTTTTCTGGTAAAGACTTTATCTTTTTAAAATCTTTTGAATCATTTCCGTAGTAAAGTGCTGAAGGCTGAACAAAACTTTCAGTATTAATGAATATGTGGTCAGACCAATCATCTACACTAGACACTGAGGTCATTGATAATGAAGTATTACCAAAACTTCTTATCTCACTTTCTTGCCAATTTGGACCAACTTTTTCAAAATGAAGAATTTTTCCATTGATGTTATCTAAAATATTTACGTAAATTTCATCTTTAGCTATTGCGACACTTCTTAGAAATCTTTTTTCTGTTGGAGCAAATATTAACTCTATTGATTCATTATTAATATTTTGATTTAAGGCATCTTCGATATTAACTGCAATTAGAGAACCTGATATATAACCTTTCCAGTCTTGATCTAAGCTTAAAATTAACGATCCTTGGAATATACCACTAACGTCCATTCTCAGTGGCAGATCTAATTTAATTAACTCATCTCCTTTCAATAAATATAAAATTTTTGTAAAGAAGGTTGGGCCTTCAAGCACACCAAAGTAACTGCCATCTGGACGAATTGAAGAAAAAGGAAAACTAAAAATTTTTTCATAAGTACCTTCAAATATTTTTTTTGAATCACTTAAGGAATTTCCTCTGTTCCAAACTCTTACTTCTCTAGGATAGCCAGATTCGTTCATACTGCCTTCTCCAAAGTCTGTTGCGACCATTATTTGATCCTCATTTAACCAACCTAAGTACTGTTTTGATTCTGATGTATTAAAACCATCATCTATGAATACTTTATTTTCTAAATCAAATTCTCGGATGACCACAGCATCTTTTCCGCCATCAGAAAGTCTTAGTAAGCATCTATTGAATTCAGGCGCTAAACAATCAGCACCTTTGTAAACCCAATTTCGATTTTCTTTTTTTGCGAGTTCATCCAAATCAAGTATTGTTTCCCAGATAGGATTATCTGTTTGGTAAGATTCTATTGAAGTTTTCCTCCATATGCCTCTAACATTTTTCTCATCACGCCAGAAATTGTACATTTCCTCACCCATAATATATGCATATGGTATTCTGTCATTTGATTGGTACTCATCTAGCAACTGTTGATAAGTAATGGCAAAGCTTTCTGATTCAGCATAACGTGATTTTGTCATTTCACTCTGTTCATTGACCCATTCCAATGCATCTATACCTTCAACCTCTTCAAGCCATAAATATGGATCAGTAGTATCAACAGCTAATTTCTCTTCTTGACTGCACCCTACAACTATTAACGATAAAAGAATAAGTAAAATTTTTTTCATCATTTAATTCTAAGTGTTTTATTGATTTTTCCATAATTCTAAAAAAAGATTTATTATCAAACTATGTCTATGGCTTTTATTTCTGATTTACATCTTGAACCTACTGAGAGTAAAAGAGTCAAAGTTTTCTTTCAATTCCTAGATAGTGCAATTGATAAGTATAAAGAACTGTATATTCTCGGAGATTTTTTTGAATATTGGATAGGAGATGATGATATGCAGGCAATTAATAAATTAATAATGCAAAAATTAAAATCTGCAACAAATAGTGGGCTCAAAATCTATTTTATTCATGGTAATAGAGATTTTTTAGTTGGGTCAAAATTTGAAACAGAAACAGGCGTAGAGATTTTAAAGGATCAATATATTCTTAATATCGAAAATAAAAAAATAATGATTGCTCATGGCGATACTTTTTGTATTGATGATATTGAATATCAAGAAATGAAAAAAGAAATTAGATCTGATTCATGGAAGAAAGATTTTCTTGCTAAGTCAATTGATGAGAGAATTAATTTTGCAGACAGTCTTAGAGCTAAAAGTAAGAAAAGAAACAGTAATAAACCAGAAAATATTATGGATGTTAATAATGAATATGTATTAAAAGTTATTCAAAGGGAAAAAATTGATATTTTGATTCATGGACACACTCATAGACCAGCAATTCATAAGCTTCCAAATGGATCAATTAGGGCTGTTTTAGGAAGCTGGGAAAAAGATGGATGGGTTGCGGAATATATCAGACATAATATAGAACTTAGCTCTTTCTCTATGTGATAATTTAATATAATATACTGTATGTATATACAGTATATTATATGTTTTCTGATAAGAAGATAAGGGGCAATTTCTCCCATAAAAAACAAAAACACTCTGGCTTTCCCAGCCCAGCAAGCGATTATATCGAGAACCCAATAGATCTCAATCAACTTCTTATAAATAGGCCCAGTGCTACTTTCTTTATGCGATTTAAGGGAAGGGAAATGATATTTTCAGGCATAAAAGAAGACTCAATATTAGTAATAGATAGAAGTCTAAAACCTAAAAGTGGGGATATAATCGTAGCTTCAATTGGTGATGAATTCTTTTGCCGAAGAATTATTATAGGAAGAAAAAAATTATTAACAACAGATTGTCTGAATAATAAGTCTGAGGACCTTAGCAATCTTCTTGAGTTTGAATTTCTTGGCGTTGTCACTTCATCAATAAATATTTACTGATGTTTGCACTAGTAGATTGCAATAGCTTTTATGCGTCATGTGAAAAAATATTTAGGCCAGATTTAAGAAATAGACCTATTGTTGTACTAAGCAATAATGATGGCTGTATTATTGCTAGATCGATTGAAGCAAAAAAAATGGGCATAAGAATGGCTCAACCATGGTATCAGGTTAAAAATCAATATTTGTCAAATGGTGGCATAGTTTTCTCTTCAAATTATGAATTTTATGCAGATATCTCAAACAGGGTGATGAACACACTAACTGAATTATGTCCAGAAATAGATGTATATAGTATAGATGAGGCATTTTTAGATCTAAGTTCATTTAAAAAAAATATAGATTTAGTTAGGCTCTCTTATGGTTGTAAAGAAAGAATTAGAAAATGGATTGGAGTTCCTGTCAGTATAGGCATAGCCCCTACAAAAACTTTATCAAAACTAGCAAATAAAATAGCAAAAGATGATAAAAGATTCGAAGGGGTTGTAATACTTGAGAGAAAAGAGACTACTAATCACTTCTTAAGTAATGTAGACATTAGTGATATTTGGGGCATTGGAAAGAGACTATCAAAAAGATTAAGAAAAATAGGGATTAATAATGCCTTTGAATTAAGTAGATTGAATCCTCGGTTAGCTGGGAATAATTTCAGTGTAGTTTTAGAAAAAACTATCAGAGAGTTAAGGGGAGAATCATGTATAAATCTGAATAATATTAATATACCTAAAAAACAGATAGTAGTTAGCAGGAGTTTTGGTAGAGGAGTAGACTCAAAAAATATACTACATGAAGCTATAAGCTTTCATGCAAATAGAGCTGCCGAAAAATTAAGGTATGAAAAACAAAAATGTAGGTTAATAACAGTTTTTATAAGATCAAATAGATTTAATAACAGAATAAGGCAGATATATGCATCTAAGCATATTAATCTAGTGCATCCTACTAGCGATTCTAGAATGATAGTTAAAAGTGCAAATCAAATATTAGATATGATATATGTACAAGGTTATGAATACTCTAAAGCAGGTGTTCTTCTAAGTGACTTCGTTAATAATTTTGGATATCAAATGTCACTCTTTAATAAAGCATCAGATACAAAATCATCGAAAAGGTTAATGAATGCTATAGACCAGATAAAATTAAAAGAAATTGCAAAAATTGGTATTGGAAATCAGGGTTTTAGAAATACTTGGAAAATGAAGAGGCAAATGAAATCAAAAAGATATACAACTAATATAAATGAAATACCCTCGGTCAAATAACAGATTCTCTAACAATATATCTTTCATAATGAGCTAAAGATAATTCAAAAAACTCTTTATTGATATCATCCTTTATAGCCAATAAAGTAGTGTCTAAATATTCGTTCTTAAGGGCTAATCCTACATCCTCTAGATCTATATCCTCAACTGCAAAAGTCCTAAAAAGATCAAAAACCCAGCACAATGGTTCTAGATCTTGATTGAAAGAAATATTGGCTTCTTTGAGCTTATTTCTTAATTTACTGGAATCAGTAAGAGAAAATTTATCCTTTAAGATAGTAAGCTTAAATTTTTCTAACCTCTTATTGATAATACTTTTTTCAGTATCAGAATATTTGATCCAGCCTGTAACTTCATGACTAAACCTTTTGCACCCTCTACAAATATGATCTCCATACGAAGTCGAACATACCCCAATACAAGGTGTTCTTTTTAATAGTTTATCTGGCATTATATTTATTGATTCTTTCTATTAAGATAACTTAGATGTAGAATTGGGATCAAATTTTTTATTGATTATGTTGCAAGAATATTATGAAGAGTGTGAAAAAAGGGAGAAAGAAGGTTTACCGCCTATCCCATTAAAAGCTCAAGAAGTGCAAGAAATTGCTAACGCCTTTGAAAATGGCTCTGGCAATATTGAGCTATTGAATCTCATTGAAAATGAAGTTTCTCCAGGGGTAGATGAGGCAGCATATGTTAAAGCAGCATTTTTAAAGGATTTAGCGTCAGAAAAGACTAAAACAGACCTAATCACTCCACAGAAATCAATTGAATTGCTTGGAACAATGTTAGGTGGCTATTCAGTAGAAGCACTTGTTGAGATACTCAAAAATAATAAATTTGCTGCTGAAGCTGCAGAAGCACTAAAGAATACAATCCTTGTATATGATTCTTTCAATGAGATTTTTGAACTAAGCAGAAATAATTCTCATGCTAAATGCATTGTTGAATCATGGGCAAATGCTGAATGGTTTGAGAATAGGCCCGCTCTAGATGAAGAAATTAAACTAAAAGTCTACAAAGTAGGTGGAGAAACTAATACTGATGATTTTTCACCAGCTAAAGAGGCTTGGTCAAGGCCAGATATTCCTCTTCATGCACAAGCCTTCCTTAAGTTTTCTGAAAATATTGATGAACCATTGGAAGAATTAAAAAAATTAAAAGCTGATGGTTCACAGTTAGTATTTGTCGGTGATGTTGTTGGAACAGGATCTTCAAGAAAATCAGCTGTAAATTCAATGTTATGGCACATGGGTTCAGATATTCCTTTCGTGCCAGCAAAACGAACAGGTGGTTTTTGTTTTGGAAATAAGATAGCGCCAATTTTTTATAATACATTACAGGATTCTGGGGCTTTTCCTTTGGAGCTCAATGTTGATAGCTTAGAGCATGGGATGAAAATAATATTAAAGCCATATTCTGGTGAAATTCTTGAAGATAAAACTGGAAAAACTCTAAGTACTTTTGATTTAAAAACAGATGTTATATTTGATGAGATAAGAGCTGGAGGAAGAATAAATTTAATCATTGGAAGACAGCTTACAGACAAAACAAGAGAAAAAATGGGATTAGGTTCTTCTGATAAATTTTGTAGGTATGGTGAAGATAAGAAGACTAGTAAAGGCTATACATTGGCTCAAAAAATGGTAGGAAAAGCATGTGGAACCAAAGGTGTTAGAGCTGGGCAATATTGTGAGCCAAGAATGAAGACAGTTGGATCTCAAGACACTACAGGTCCTATGACTAGAGATGAGTTAAAAGAACTAGCATGCCTTGGTTTTTCTTCTGATTTAGTAATGCAATCTTTTTGTCATACAGCTGCATATCCTAAACCTATCGATGAAGTCACTCATAGAACATTACCAGATTTTTTTATAAATCGAGGTGGGGTTTCATTGCGACCTGGTGATGGAATTATTCACTCATGGCTTAACAGAATGTTAATACCAGATACAGTTGGTACGGGTGGAGATAGTCATACAAGATTTCCTATAGGAATTAGCTTTCCTGCAGGATCTGGAATGGTTGCTTTTGCAGCAACTCTAGGAGTAATGCCATTAGAAATGCCGGAGAGTGTTCTTGTTAGATTTTCAGGAGAATTGAGGCCGGGAATAACAATAAGAGACCTTGTGCATGCTATACCCTATTTTGCTATGAAACAGGATCTTCTTACTTTAGACAAGAAGACTAAAAAGAATATTTTTTCAGGAAGATGTCTTGAGATAGAAGGTCTGCCAAATCTTAAAATAGAGCAAGCTTTTGAGCTGTCTGATGCTTCTGCAGAAAGATCAGCTTCAGGTTGTACAGTTAAACTTGATAAAGAACCTGTAATTGAATACCTAAAGTCTAATATAACTCTACTTAGATGGATGATTTCAGATGGATATCATGATCCTAAAACTCTCGAAAGAAGAGCCAGAGAAATGGAGAAATGGATAGATAATCCTATTTTAATGGAGGCTGATAATGATGCCGAATATGTTGCGGTTATAGATATTCCACTTGATGAAGTAACCGAACCTCTATTGTGCTGTCCAAATGATCCAGATGATGTGAGGCCTCTTAGCGAAGTTGCTGGAAGTGCAGTCGATGAAACATTTATTGGTTCTTGCATGACTAATATTGGTCATTTTAGAGCGGCTGGAAAATTATTAGAAAGGTATGGAAAATCTAAAACAAGACTTTGGGTAGTTCCTCCCACAAGAATGGATGAGCATCAGCTTACTGAAGAAGGTTATTACGATATATTTAAAAATTCTGGTGCTAGAGTAGAGATTCCTGGATGTTCCTTATGTATGGGCAATCAAGCTAGAGCTGCTGATAATTCTGTAATGGTATCAACATCTACGAGAAATTTTCCAAATAGAATGGGTGATGGTACCGATGTTTATTTAGCTTCGTCTGAAGTAACTGCAATAACATCATTACTAGGAAAAATTCCAAGCCTTAATGAATACAATGAATACATGGCTGATCTCAACACAATGTCTGAGCAAGTATTCAGATTCATGAATTTTAATGAGATTGAAAATTATCTAGAAAAAGTTAGAAAAATGGATATACCTCATTTAGATATTGAAAATATTAGGAATTAACAGATTTTCTTTTTTTCTCAAGCTTCTCTAAATATTCTGTCGTAATGTTTGTAGGATAAGAGCCATCAAATATTGAAGTTTCGACTCCATCTAATTTTTTATTTAATTCAATAACTGATTCAATCAGGTCAGATAAGTCTTGATAGACAAGGTTGTCGCAGCCTATAAAATTCTTTATTTCCTCCAGATTTCTATCGTTAGCTATTAATTCACTTTTAGCTGGCATATCAATGCCATAAACATTTGGATATCTAACTTCAGACGAGGATGATGCAACTGAAACTTTTTCAGCTCCTGCTTTATAGCACATACCAACAATTTCTTTCATTGTTGTTCCTCTTACTATTGAGTCATCAACTAATAACACTTTTTTTCCCTTAAATTCATCAGTTATCGGGTTTAACTTCCTTCTGACAGACCTTCTTCTTAAATCTTGCTCAGGCATGATAAAGGTTCTCCCAACATATCTATTTTTTACAAACCCATAGATAACTTCCTTACCCAAACATTCAGCTACCTTTGTTCCACTAGTTATAGAACTTTCTGGTATCGGAATAACCACATCTATATCATGATCAGGGATATGTTTTTTTATTTTTTCAGCAAGCTTTATTCCCATATTTTGTCTTGCTTGATAAACACTAACACCATCAATTACTGAGTCCGGTCGAGCAAAATATACATATTCAAATAAACACGGAAGAAGAGTTGTATCTTTTGAACAAATTTTTGAATGGATTTCTCCATCTTTTGAAATGAATATAGCTTCGCCTGGATCCAGGTCTCGTTCAAGTTCATAATTAGAAGATGTAAATGCCGCACTTTCTGATGAGACCATATAGTCTTTATTTCCATCTGCATTTATTCTTGACCCAAGACTCAAAGGCCTTATTCCATACCTATCTCTAAATGCTAAAAGTCCATGACCAGTGATAATTGAAACTACATTAATACTGCCTTCACACCTTTTAAAGGTAGATTCGACAGCATTGAATAAAGTATCAGGACTGGGCTCCTTCAAATTATTTTTTGATATCTCATGAGCAAGAATATTTAAAAGAACTTCTGAATCTGAATCTGTTGAAATATGTCTTAAATCACTTCTGAATAATTCTGAAGCTAATTTACCATTATTTGATAAATTTCCGTTATGAGCCAGCGAAATACCATAGGGAGAATTTACATACATTGGTTGAGCATACTCTTTAGAATTCCCTCCCGCAGTTGGGTACCTTACATGACCTATTCCATAGCTTCCTTTAAGCCTCTCAAAATGTCTTTGAGTAAAAACTTCCCTAACAAAACCTTTAGATTTTCTTGAATTTAAATTTCCTCTATCACATATAGTAATGCCAGCTGCATCTTGACCTCTATGTTGCAACATTATCAAAGCATCATAAAGCTCAGTAAAACAATTTTCTTTTTGAACTACACCAACAATTCCACACATTAATTTAATAAATAAGTAAAAATGTTCTCAAAATAAGAGAGCAAAATATTAATTACAAATGAATTGTACACTAAAGAAGAGTCACTTAAATTAGGAAATAAACTAAGCATAAAAAATATTAGGAGCAAGAACCTAATAATCGCCATGATTGCCCCTAAAACTATATTAGCCATACCTTTTATATTAGGTATATATAGTCCAAGGAAGAAATTTATAAATGGCAGTCCAGCACATGCAAAAAGTCCTATAAATACATTATAGATTGAAGATGCATATTCTAGTCCTTGGCTTTCAAAATATTCATATACTGTTTTTAAATTATTTAGAATTATAAAGATATAGAAAAAAAGAATTGAAATAAAAACTAATTCTTTAAGGATTCCATTATTCTTGACCCTATACAGCAATAAAATAATGCCTGCAAAAAAAAGCAGATCTAATATGCTAAATGTTAAGATACCCATTATTTAATCGAGGATTTTTAAAATTTTACTAATAAAGTTTCTTAATTCCCTTCTATCAACAATCTTGTCTACAAAACCCTTTTCTAATTGCTTTTCTGCAGTTTGAAAATCCTTAGGTAGCTCCTCTTTTACCGTATCTTGTATAACCCGTTTTCCAGAAAAACCGATTCTAGCATTTGGTTCTGCAATGATTATATCTCCAAGCATTGCTAAACTGGCAGTTACTCCCCCATAGCAAGGGTCTACTAGAATGGAAATAAAAGGAATTTTTTGATTTTTTAATTCTTTAACAGCTGAAGCTGTTTTTCCCATTTGGAATAATGAAACCATTGACTCTTGCATTCTTGCACCGCCACTTGTTGAAAAAGAAATTAGAGGCATCTTATTCTCAATTGCATACTCCACTGCTTTAGCGAATCTCTTTCCCACAACAGCGCCCATAGACCCGCCCAGAAAGTCAAATTCAAAAATAGCAACAACAATTTTTTTATCTTTTATTTGTCCAGTGCCTATTGATAACGCTTCATCGGTTCCTGTTTTCTTTAATGCTTCCTTATATCTATCTTTATATTTTTTGGTATCCTTGAAATTTAAATAGTCTTTAAACTCTTCATTTTCATTTAAACTTTTATAGCTATTACTATCGAATGTGATTTCAATTCTTTCTGCAACATCAATTTTGAAATGATTTCCACACTTTGAACATACATATGAATTCTTCTTTAGCTCAGGTATATAAAGAATAGATCCACATTTACTGCAAGATTTCCAAAGACCTTCAGGAATTTTACTATCTTTGTCACTCCCAAAAGTTTTAGAAAAATTTTGTTTGATATTTGGTATTAAATCTTTAATCCAATTCATCTATAAAAGCCTTATTTTTTTTATATTTGAAGTCATTATACTCTGGCCCTATAAAATACAACCCATTTGGAGATACAGTTTTGCATGCTTTTTTTCTATTTTTTGCTTCAATAATGCCTTTAAAATCTGAAATATCTAGGTTTTTTTTTCCAACTTCAATTAATGTTCCCACCATAATTCTTATCATATTTTGCAGGAAAGCATTGCCCTTAATTTTGAATAGAATGTATTCCCTCTTTTTTTTAAAAACAGCAGATTGTATAGTCCTTATAGATGTATTTGACTGACAATTTGCACTTCTAAATGACGAAAAATCTTTTTCTCCTAATAGATATTTGCATGCAGTATTCATTTTTTTTATATCTAAATTCGCTCTGACCCAAAGGCTATTATTAGCTTCAATTGCAGGTTTCTGAGGTGAGTTTTTAATTAAATAGATATAGGTGCGATATTTTGCATCAAAACGAGCATGTAAATTATTTTCTACCTTAAAAATATTTTTTATAGCTATGTCATTAGGTAAATAAGTATTTGCACCCCTAACCCAAGAGTCAGTACTTCTTTTTGATTTTGAATCGAAATGAATAATCTGATTCGTTGCATGAACTCCAGAATCCGTTCTTCCTGAACAAATTGTTGTAATTTTATGATTGGCTACTTTGCTCAATGCAGACTCAACTTGTGATTGGATAGTCTTCTTAGTATTTTTCTGTTTTTGAAAACCAAGATATCTTGTTCCTTCATATTCAAGTTGAGCAAAAAATCTATTCATTAACTTAACCTTTCTTTAAGTTTTCTAATCTGTATTAGCTGTTTTTTTGTTAGTTGGTATTTTTCTAATTTTTTTAAGATGCTAATTGATTTACTCTTTTTGCCCATATTAAAGTAAGCAATAGCTAAATCTGTTTTTTGACGAATCACATCTGAACTTATTTCATTGCTCTTTTCAAATTTCTTCAAAGGCTGGGCATTTTCTTTAGTAAGTTGTTTCTTTTTATTTATTTTTCTTATTATCAATTCAGCAAAAAAAAGAATAACGATTCCCATGATTACAGCTAGCTGAATATTACTAAGCTGAATATTAAATTCATCTAATAAGAATTTTGACGGATTTTGGATAATGGAATTGAAGTCTAATCTATTAATAAATTCTTCAAAAGTCTCTATCAACATTGAAGCACTGCCCTCTGTCTAACAATATCTGATCTAGTATGCACATTGCTGCCATTGCTTCTAGAATTGGTGTTGCTCTTAGCCCAACACATGGATCATGTCTGCCCTTAACTTGAAGATCAACTTCTTTATTTTCTGTGTCAACTGTTTTTGTTTTCTGTGAAATGCTGGAAGTTGGTTTTAAAGAGACAAAGATATCAATATCATCCCCATTTGATATACCACCTAGTATTCCTCCTGAATTATTAGTTTCAAAACCATCTTTTTTTATTAAGTCCCTATTCTCAGAACCTTTCATCTCTACTACTGCAACCCCCGAACCTAATTCAACTGCTTTTACTGCATTTACTCCCATCATAGATTTAGCTAATTCTGCATCAAGTTTGGAAAATACAGGTGATCCAATTCCAGGCATTAGACCTTCTACTCTTATAAGTATCTTTGCTCCTATTGAATCCTGCTCTTTTCTCAACTTATTAAAAAATTCCTCTAATTCATTAATTTTTGAACTATCAGCGAAAGAAAAACTATTATTTGATATATCAGAAAGATCGATAGAATCAGCTTTTATTGAACCTATTTGAACAACTCCTCCAGAAATTTTTACCTTCATAGAAGATAGTATTTTTTTAGCTATCGCACCTCCAGCCACTCGCATTACTGTTTCTCTCGCACTAGCTCTTCCACCGCCTCTATAATCTCTATTTCCATATTTTTTTAGATAAGTGTAATCAGCATGGCCGGGCCTCAATTTATCTTTAATATTTTCATAATCTTTTGATTTTTGATCTTTATTTCTTATCAAAAGTCCAATTGGTGTGCCTGTTGTTTTGCCCTCAAAAACTCCAGATAGTATTTCAATTTCATCTGGTTCCTTTCTTTGTGTAACATGTTTAGATTGCCCAGGTTTTCTTCGATCCAGTTCCATTTGAATCATTTCTTTATTTAACTCAATATTCGGAGGACATCCATCAATAATTGCTCCCATAGCTAACCCATGACTCTCACCAAAAGTTGTTAATTTAAAGATTGTTCCTAAAGTATTTCCAGGCATAATTATTTTGTTATATTTTCAAGTATTTCATATATATTAATTGAATCTAAATCATCAATATCATATAAATCAATCAATTTATCCTTACTAAGATGAATATTATCTAAGCTTTTTGCAAATTTTTCCCTTAAAAAAGGAGTAGCCTCTATTCTTCTTTTCTTGTGGCCTAAAGGATATAGTATTTCTTCTTCATATTCTTCCCCTGAATTAAGTTTTACTATGACTTTATTTGGTATGGCTCTTTTATTCAGATCATAATAAATCTTTGTGTATTCCTGATTCTCTTTAGTTATTGTTTTTTCTCTTATTGCATCTATTCTAGTATCTAAAGCAGCATTATCAGAATAAGAATCAGAATCTAATTCACCATTTAATAAGCACCAGGCAACAATATATTCAATGCAATGATCTCTGTCTGCATAGTTTGTTAAGGGTCCTTTTTTTGAAATTATTCTCATTCCAGGTTCTTGTGTTTCAATAATGATTTTATCTATCTGTTCTAATTTTTCTGCTATTTTTTTGTGAAGCTTTAATGCTGCCTCTGCTGCTGTTTGTGCATGAAATTCTGCAGGAAAACTTACTTTATATAAGACATTATCCATTACATATGAAGACAAATCTCTTTCAAGTGTCAGTGGATTATTACCCATTAGGACATCATTGAATCCCCAGTCTTTTGCTGAAATAGCAGTTGGATATTTTTCATCGCTAACTTCAGAAATAAAAACTTGCTTTAAGGCTTTTGATGATGCATCTCCTGCTGCCCAACTTTTTCTTGTTCCAGTATTAGGGAAATGCCTATAAGTCCTTAAACTCTGCCCATCGATAAAAGCATTACTTATAACTGCTCTCATTTTTTTTGGATCTTGTAACATCATTCTTGAAGCAACAGATGCTGAAGCAATTTTAACTAATGCTACATGATCTAATCCTTGTTTATTTAGGCTATTCTCTATAGCCAAACATCCTTGTATTTCATGAGCGATAACCATGAAATTAAGAATCTCTTTGAAAGAATATTTTTTTTTGCCATTTACATTTAAGTAATCAGCTAAGGAAAGAATAGTTGCTAAATTATCTGATGGATGCCCCCACTCTTTTGCTAGCCAAGTATCATTGAAATCTAGCCATCTTATTAGAGAGCCATTAAGAAAAGTTGCATCAACTGGATTGGTTTTTATATCTGTACCAATTACTCTAACTGATCCAGAAGAATCTTTGATATAGCCAATATTGCAAAAATCTTTAACTTTTTTATGTTCTAAAGCTAAAAAAGCGCATGCGAGACTATCAAAAAAACAAGTTTTTGCTTCTTGCAAGCTACTTTCTTCTGCTTCATAGGTGTGAGTATAGTCAGCAATCTTTTCAATTATTGGATCAAATAAGGCCATTACCTTGATTCAATATCTAACCACTCTCGATCTGGTGGGCCAATGTATTCAGCATTAGGTCTAATTATTCTATTATTTTCTCTTTGCTCAAAGACATGCGCTGACCATCCAACAATCCTTGCTATAGCAAATAGAGGCGTAAATAGTTTTGTTGGAATTTTAATGTAATGATATGCAGGAGCCATAAAAAAATCGGTATTAGGAAAAAGATCCTTCTTTTCTTTCAAATCCTCTTCCATAATTGTAGCTACATCATGCAATAATTTTTTAGGATGTGATTTGCTTAATTCTTCAGAATAAGCTTTTATTATCTCGCTTCTAGGGTCTTTAACCGAGTATACAGCATGCCCAAATCCCATAATTTTTTCTTTCATTTCTAATTTTCTGTCTATGTAATCTCTTACTTCATCTGCTGAGTCTATTTCTTCAAGCATTTTCATTGCTTCTTCATTTGCGCCTCCATGAAGAGGCCCTCTTAAACTTCCAACGGCTGCTGTTAAACAAGAGTGAATATCTGATAATGTTGATGCACAAACTCTTCCAGTGAAGGTAGAGGCATTAAATTCATGCTCAGCGTAAAGAGTTAAAGACACATCTAAAGTTTTTTTATGTAAATCTTCAATATCTTCTTGTCTCAGAAGTTTAAGAAAATGTCCTGCAACTGATTTTTCGTCTGTATTTTGTTCAACTTTGATATTTTCATGAGAATACTTGTACCAATAAACAATAGCTGTCGAGGTTACACCTAAAAGTCTTTTTGATATAAATAGCTGCTCATCAAAACTTTTCTCTGGCTCAGTTACGCCCATAAAAGAAATAATAGTTCTTATAACTTCCATAGGATGAGCTTCAGCTGGTATTGATTCAAGAACTGAAACTAATGAATCAGGCATAGCTCTCAATGACATTAATTCATTTTCAAAATCAGATAATTGTTCTTTATTTGGTAAATGTCCCAAAAGCAATAAGAATGCAACTTCTTCAAAAGAAGCATGCTTAGCTAAATCCTCAATCTTATAGCCTAGATACCTTAAACTTCCTTCTTGCTCGACAGTTGATAAGGAAGTTTGCCCTGCTGTCTGCCCTCTTAATCCCGCTCCTTCTAGTTTTTTCATTGTTTTATTTCGTAAAAATTTATTCCTCTCTTGATAATCTCTCTGCCTCTAGATTTTCTCCATTTATTTGTGTCTCTTAGACTATATACGCAGCCACAATACTCTTGTTTATAGAATTTCTCTTTTTTAGAAATTTCTAACATTCTTGA
>MDSZ01218154.1_pt1 | contig 16666 bp, 14 predicted proteins | sample 811201 | NCBI WGS metagenome assembly MDSZ01 (sample SAMN05326647, study PRJNA326480) | marine metagenome | isolation source: seawater | place: Indian Ocean: North | collected 2010
TATAATTCAACAAATTACATTCATAATCTTTATCAAATAATGAATTTATCTTTTGCAGATAGAGATTTTTATTATGGTGATCCATATTTTGAACCAAAAGAACCAATTGATGGTTTGTTATCAAAAGACTATGCTAAAGAAAGATTAAAACTTATTTCTGATAAGAATAATAAAGAAATTAAGCCAGGAAATCCTTACAAATTTCAAAAAGGAAGTAACCCTTTCTTACACTACATTGATTCATGGGAAACAGATAACAACTTAGATAAAATCAAATCTGCTTTTGATTTAAATCATAATATGAGTTCAAACTATAATTTCGAAGATTCATTTATGGCTGGAACAACAACTGTTCAAGCAGCTGATTCATCAGGCTGGATTGTATCAATTACTCCTAGTGGAGGATGGATTCCTGCAGTGATTGCTGGAAACACAGGAATTGGGTTAAGTCAAAGGATGCAAAGCTTTGTATTAGACCCAAAAGATGGACCATATAATGTATTGGAACCTGGTAAACGACCTAGAGCAACTCTAACACCAACTATTGCACTTAAAAATAATCAACCTTACTTGTCATTTGCAGTTCAAGGTGGAGATTCACAAGATCAAAATCTTTTACAATTTTTTCTTAATATGGTTGAATTTGACATGAACGTGCAAGAAGCTTGTGAAGCACCTAATATAAATAGTTTTCAAATGAGATCATCATTTGGATATCATGAAAATAAACCAGGTGATTTACTACTTCATGATTCTACACCTCGATTTATAAGAAAAGAATTGGTAAAAAAAGGATATAAACTTCAATTTAGACCTAAAACATCAGGCCCAATTAATGCTATCTTTTTTGATAATATTAATAAAACATTCCAAGGAGGATCAAGTGATTTTGGAGAAGATTATGGAATTGCATGGTAATTACAATTATCCTATAACTGTAAAAAAAAGAATTTATTCTTCTAAAGAAGATTTATGGAATTTAATATCAAAACCAGGATATTTAAATTTAGTACATCCTTTTTGTAAACAAAATAATGTGATTTCCTGGAAATCAAGTAACCATAGCGATGAATTAATTTATCATAATAATTTAAAATATATTCGTGATTTTATAAAATGGAATAAAAAAAATGGATATGAATTAGTTATTGGAGAAAAAAATAAAAAAAAATCATTAGTAAAATGGAAAATTTCATTAGTAAATAATAAAACTTATTTATCCATTACTGTATACCCATACCTAATGAATCAATATCCTAAAATTATTTCCTTTTTACCATATTTAATCTATATAAAGCCTATGTTAAAGTCATATTTGAATTCAGTTCTAATGGGAATAAATTGGTATTTAAAAACTAAAAAACCGGTATCCAAAAATCAATTTGGAAAACATAAGTGGTTTTGTTAAGATATGAAAACAATAAATTGAAAGAGCCTCCTGCCGGGATCGAACCAGCGACCTAGTGATTACAAATCACTTGCTCTACCATCTGAGCTAAGGAGGCTAATATAGGGAGCAAAAATATAATATTTTTTAAATATCTAATTAACCATATTACAATAATTTTGATATACTTCTGAGGGTGACAAAAGTTTACTTCTGTAATAATGAATAGCCGAAATTGCTCCATCAAAATAAATACCGTTTCTACCTCCATTTTGAGAACTTGCTTCACTCCCATCTCCTAAAAACCCATATCTATTACGAGAAGTGGGAGCAGTACCTAATGCGGTCATAGTTCCATCAGCGGTATAAGTTTTATCAACCACCCCATCTACATAAAAAATAATTTCTTGATTTGATACTGAAAAAGTATAACCAACATAATGCCATTCTCCATCATTAATTCTAGTGTTACCAACAATATCAAAACAACATTGACCAGAAAAACCACCTCCAGAACTAATACCTATATTTCCTCTATCCGAAGTATTTCCAGCCATAGCAACTTCACCTGCATTACTAATAGTAAGTTGAAATTTTTCACTTCTATCAAAATCTATAATAGACCAATTACCCTCACCCCAAACTCCAGGTGTTCCTGAATTATAAGTTGTTTTAACCCATGCAAAAACACTCATTTCAGAAATCGTATTGTTGATATTTAATGATTCTATATAAGCATAATGATTTGAACCATTAAAAGTAAAAAATCCATCAACAATTACACCAACGCCATTATTATAACCGTTTTGTAAATTATTTCTCAGAATTGCATCATGTCCGTTACCACTTAAATCAACTAATATTGTTCCAGAACCAGAATAGGAATTAGGATTACCAACATCATAATAAATAGTTAATCCATTACTAATGATTTCACAAGATTCTCCAGAGTGAATCCCTTGAAATGTTGGTAGAGAAATTTGGCAAAGAGATTTTAGAGAAACAAATAATAAACTAATAATAATATAATTCAATTTCATTTAAATTAAATAATCAATAAAAATAAAATAATTTAAATTAATAATGAATCCAATACCCTTTGATCCTATTATTTGAAATCTCAAGAGTTGGAAAAGGAAGTTTAATGTAGCTTATGGAATTAAAAATTTTTTTAAGAAATTTTGAATTGGTATGAATTTTAGAGAAATCAACATCTAAGGATAAATAAAATTGTCTATATCTTTTATATTCAGGGATCATAACCCCATTATATTTTGTTAAATTATCAAATTCACCAATCATACCATCAGCACCATAGCCTATTGATAAAGCAAGCCAGTCTGGAATAAATTCAGATTTAATAAATTTATTTGGAGTAAGTGAAAACCAATACGTATAGCCATTATAATCATAAACCAGTTCTGAAATAAAGTTATTTTTACCCAAATAACCATTTGCATTCTGGGCATATATTGACCTTGAAAAAGTCAGTTTAGGTTTAATCCATTGCTCATCAAATACCTTTTGTTGTACAATAAAAAAAGTTGAACCTAACGCATTAGCAATTACATCCGATATAGAAAAGCCCCATCCCTCATAATATGCATCGAAAAATTCAATTGGCGCTTCTAAAATAAAACCCTGAGAGCCTCCAAATAATAAAGCTTTATTTTCACTAATATTAGATTTTTTTAAAATTTTATAACCTACTAAACTTTCTAAATATGAAGCGTAAAAATGACCAAATTTATCTATTTGAAGCCAGCCTTTAAAATCATTATAAAAATGAAAAGGAACTCTTTGTTTATCACTATACCACTGAAATCTAAGATAAGAAATAGTGCCAGCTAGAACAGCTCCTTCCATAGCTAAAAATTTATATAATTTTTTTTTATTTAGTTTATTAGTGGTAGTATCATAAGAATAGATAAAATTGTTGTTTGAGAAAGAATTAAAATTAATAAACAGTAATAATACAAATAAGAATCTTGACATATAATGTTATATTAATTAGAAAGTTTTAATTTTAAAAAAAAACATATATTTGATATAAAAATAACCCAATATGAAAACTAATTTACTAATATTAATTTTATCATTTTCTTTATTTAATTATGATTTAATTTCTCAAAGAAACAACTATCAGACTAACCAAGCTTCAATTTTTGAAAATATAAATGTAAGAAATATTGGTCCTGCTAAAGTTTCTGGTAGAATAACAAAAGTAATTAAGGATTATACTAATTCTAATATTTGGTATGTTACAACTGCTTCTGGTAATGTGTGGAAGACTTTAAACTCTGGCACAACTTGGATTCCAATTTTTGAACATTATGGATCATACTCTATAGGCACAATTAGTATGGATCCAAAAAATCCAAATATTCTTTGGTTAGGTACAGGAGAAAATAATAGTCAAAGGTCAGTTGGATTTGGTGATGGAATCTATAAAAGCATCAATGGTGGAAAAACATGGGAAAATATGGGTTTAAAAACATCTGAACATATTGCAAAAATTATTATTGATCCAAATGATTCTGACAATATATATGTAGCATCACAGGGTCCCTTGTGGAGATCAGGAGGAGAAAGAGGTCTTTACAATTCTTCTGACGGAGGAAAAAATTGGAAAAGACTTTTACATATAAGTGAAAATACTGGGATTTCTGATGTCGTTATGGACAATAGTAATAATATTTTATATGCAAGTACTTATCAAAGAAGAAGACATTTTGGAATTTTAGTTGCAGGAGGCTCAGAAGGTGGAATATTTAAATCAATAGATAAAGGTAAGACATGGAAAAAATTAAAAAATGGGCTGCCATCTGGAGATATTGGAAGAATTGGACTTGCAATATCACCTCAAAAAGCAAATGTTGTCTACGCATTAATTACTGCAAAAAAAGAAACCAAAGGTTTTTATAGATCTGATAATTTTGGAGAGACATGGAAAAAAATGAGTGATTATCAGGTTGTTGACTCTCAATATTATGTAGAAATTTTCCCTGATCCTCATCAATTTGATAAGATATATTCTGTTGATATGAGATCATATGTTACAGAAGATGGTGGAAAGACGTTTAATAGAATTCCAGAAAACAAAAAACATGTTGATAGTCACGATGTAATTTTTGATATTAATGATCCTAATTATATCATGATAAGTTGTGATGGAGGAATTTATGAAAGCTTTGATAAAATGAAAACATGGAGATTTATAGATAATCTTCCAATTATTCAATTATATAGAGTTGGTATTGATAATAGTAAACCTTTTTATAACGTATACGGTGGAACTCAAGATAATGACAGTTTTGGAGGGCCATCGAGAACTAAAAATAGATCTGGAATTAGAAATAGTGACTGGTTTGTTACTACCGGAGGAGATGGTTTTCAAGTTAGGGTAGATCCAAAAAATCCAGACATTATATATACTATGTCACAATATGCAGGAATAATGAGATATGATAAGTCTAATGGAGAAAAAATAGGAATAAAACCACAACCAGAAATTAATGAAGCAGCATTTAGATGGAATTGGGATTCACCTTTGATAATAAGCCCTCATAATTCAAATAGATTATATTTTGCTGCAAATTATCTTTTTCAAAGTGATAATAACGGAGATTCATGGAAAAAAATTAGTACGGACTTGACGAGAAATGAAGATAGAAATAAGAAAAAAGTAATGGGAAAAGTCTGGAGCGTGGATGCAATTTTTAAAAATGTTTTTACTTCCCCATTGGGTACAATAGTTGCTTTAGACGAATCAACATTAAGTGAAGGACTTATTATTGTGGGAACTGATGATGGATTAGTTCAGATCACAAGAAATAATGGAACTACTTGGAAAAAACATGAAAATTTTCCCGGCGTTCCAGCAAAAGCATATGTTACTGATGTATTAGCTTCAAAACATGATATGAATACAATTTATGTTTCATTTAATTATCATAAGTATGGAGATTTTAAACCATATTTAATTGTAACAAAAGATGGTGGAAAATCATGGAAATCAATATCAAATAATATACCTAAAAATAATTTTGTTTGGACTATTGTGGAAGATCATATAAATCCTAATTTATTATTTGTTGGAACTGAATTTGGTATGTTTTATTCAATAAATGCTGGAAATTCATGGAATGAATTTAAAAATATTCCAACTATTCCTATAAGAGATTTAGAAATACAAAAGGAAGAAGATGATTTGGTTGCTGCATCTTTTGGAAGAGGATTTTTTATTGTTGATGATTATTCTGCAATTAGAGAGTTTTCAACAGATATACTATTAAAAGAAGGACATTTATTTTCAATTAAAGATGTGATGCAATATATCGTTGCAGCACCTGAGAAAACTGCAACTGGACATAACTTTTTTAGTTCTCCAAACCCTCCATATGGACTTAAATTATCATATTATATAAAAAATGATCTTAAAAATAAATACGAAAAAAGAATTGAGGTTGAAAATTATAAATTTAAAAAGGGTGAAACTATAGATTATCCTACAAAAAAAGACCTCGAAGAGGAAGCTAAAGAAAAATCTCCAAAAACTTTATTAACAATTCTTTCTGAAGATGGTAAAGTTATAAGAAGAATAACTGGAAAAAATAAAAAAGGATATCATGAAAATTATTGGGATTTAAGAACATATAGTCATAGAAATATTGAAGAGGAAGAAGAGTTTTCAGGTCCATTAGTACCGCCAGGAAAATATTTTGTACAATTAGAAAAATTTGAAAATAACATTTTTACAACTCTTTCAAAAAAAATTCCATTTAATGTTATATCTATAGGAAGCAAATCCTCTCAAGAAGACAGAGAAAGTCTATTTCAATTTCAAATAAAATTTGATAAAATATTAGCTGATGTAGAAAAACTAAAAGATAATATTGATAATGCAATAAAGAAAACTAACGGTGAAATAAATAAATACATTAATTTAAGCAATCAAAAAGATTTGTCTGAATTAAATAATAAGAAGGGAAAATTAATGGATTTAAGAATGGAACTTACAGGAGCTATAAGTCTTAATTATGCTGATGTATTCTCTGGTTCTCCTCCTTCAGTACAAAGAAGACTCGGGTCAATGAGTTGGGAATTATATAATACAACATCAAAACAAACAAAAACTCATGAAAGTACTTTAAATATATCTATAAAAAAATATGAAGATATATTAGATAGATTTAAAAAATTATAGTAGTTCTTTTAAAAATTTTGAGTCAATATTACTGCCACACATTAAACATAAGACATTACTATTTTTAGGTATAGAAATTTTTTCATAGACCAGTGATGCAATTGTTACAGCTGCAGCTGGCTCTATAATTATTTTCTCATTTATTATTACTTGTCTTAAAGAGTTTTTGATTTCACTTTCATTTACACACACTATTTTATCTACAAATTTTTTTATATATTTTAATGTAATATTTCCAGCAAAGGGAGCAGCCAAACCATCAGCAATAGTTGTATTTGATGATAATGATTCGGGTTTGTTTGAAATTAAACTTTTACTTATAACATTAGAGTTTGTAGGCTCTACACCAATAATTTTAATTTTTGGATTTAATGTTTTTAACACTGCAGAAATACCAGAAATCAAACCACCTCCACCTACTCCAATAATAACATATTCAAATTTTTTTGAATACTCAAATATTTCTAAACCAATTGTTCCTTGTCCATAAATCACATGATCATCATCAAATGGGTGTATGAGAGTTAAATTTTCTTTTTTCATTATTTTCATACATTCTTCTAACATATTTTTTTTTGTTAAAACAACATTACCCCCATAATATTTAGTTGATTTTATCTTAGATTTAGAAGCATTAAATGGCATAATAATTTTAGATTTTATACCTATTTCATTAGAAGCCCATGCTAAAGCTTGGGCATGATTGCCAGCAGATAAACTAATCACACCATTATTTTTCTCAATATCTGAAATATAATTTAGCTTATTTAATACACCCCTTACTTTAAATGAACCTGTTTTTTGAAAAGATTCCAGTTTTAGATATAAATTATAATTTAATAATTTAGAAAAAAAAAAGGACTTTATTATTGGTGTGTTATTTATCTTATTATGAATTTTATTTTTTGCTATTAATACATTATTAATATCAAAAAAACTCATTTCATATTTATTTTCACTAAATGTAATTGATTTTTTAATAAATCAACTTTGTCCGAGGCTTCTAAAATTTGTTTATCATAATCTTTTTTTAGATTATTGGCATTCTCTGAAGTCTTCAAAAAATCCACATTAACCTTCAAATTCTTTACTTCACTCTCAATTTTATTTATTTTATTAAGTAGTGCTTTTTCTTTCTTACGAAGTTTATCTTTATATGGTGGTTTATTTAAAATATCCTTTAATTCAATATTAAAATTAAAAATAGAAGTATCATTAGTATTCATTGATTTAATCAATTTATCAATTGATTTAATCGATTTATCAAACATATCACTAATTTCTTTTAACTTATCTTTAGCTACCGGACCAATTTTATTGTATTGATTTTGAAGTTTTAGTAAAACCTGAGATGAAAACTGATCATTTTTTGATAATTCAAATATTTTATTACATATATCAGATTTCAAATCATAATTTGAATTATACTCATTTATTAGATCTTTATCCTCTAGTCTTTTTCTTTCAAAAAAATAATCACAAGAAGTTTTAAATTTCTTGTAAATTTTATCTTTCATTTTAATTGGAACTTTACCAACCTTTTTCCATTCCTTTTGAATAGATTGAATTTCTAAAGTTGTATCTTTCCAGTTATTACTTTCTTTTAAAATTTCAACTTTTTCAATCAATTTAAGTTTTAATTCTAAATTATCATTATAAGAAGATTCTATTTTCTTAAAAAAATTTGACTTTCTATTAAAAAAGGTTTTAAAAATCAACCAAAACTCTTTGTTAATAATTTTGGAATCTTTTTTTGGAACTCCCCCAATTTTTTCCCATTCGTCTTTTAAATTTAACAATTCCGATGTTTTAATTTTCCATTGGCTAATATTATCAATTTTTAAATTATCAAACGAAGATATTTTTTTTAAAATTTCTTTCTTTTTTTGTAAGTTTTGTTCAAGAGTTTTCTTTATATCAACAAAAAATTCTTTTTTGTTTTTATAAATTTTATCGGAAGCTTTTTTTAATCTATTCCAAACTTTTTCTTTATCCTTTAATGGAACAGGTCCTGTTTCTTTGAACTTAATATGTATTTGATTTAATTTTAAGATTGTATCTTTTAGATTACTTGATTTTAATAGATTTTCAGCTTGAACACAAAGATCATTTTTAATCTCTAAATTTTTCTTTGAATCTAAATCCTTTAACTCAAAGTAAATACTTCTGTTATTGTAAAAAATATCTAAAAGAGCACTATAACTACTCCATAAAGATTTTTCCTTATTTGAATCAACAAAACCTATATTTTTCCATTCATCTTGAAGTTTCTTTACTGAATTATATACTAACGAATCATCATTATTATTATTTAAAAGACTTCTAAGATCTTTAATTATAGATCTTTTTCTTTTTAACTTCTCAGAAATTGACAAAGTAGGAATAATTTCATCTTTAGATTTAGATTCTTTTTTTATGGTAGAACTTTTAGAATCAGTATCTAATTTTACTTTTTTTTCTAAGGTGTTAGAGTTTTTATTTTTCATTAGTTTAGCAAAAATACAAAATTAATTTAATCTTGGGTTAGTTGGGTAATTAGAAAACATTTTATGAATCTTACTACTATTATTTAGAACTTCTTTCCAAATATTATTATAATCATTAGAAAAAATAATATTTATATCAAACTTAGGAACTACTATCCAAGAGTTTTTATTAAGTTCTTCTTCCAATTGACCACTATCCCAACCAGAATATCCAATGAATAATTTAAACTGATTTTGCTGAATTTTCTTATTTAGAATTAAACTTTCTATATAATCAATGTTTTTACTAAAAAATAAATGGTTATTTATTTTAACACTGTCATTGGTAAACACATTTTTTTTGTGTAGAAAAAATATATTTTTATCAACTGGACCACCTAAAAATACTTTTTGATCAATTAATGGCTTTGAAATAATAGATTCTACTTTACTTTTTAAAGGTTTATTAATTTGTAATCCAATTGTACCATTTTTATTATGATCACAAATTAAAATAACAGATCTACTAAAATAAGAATCAATTAATAATGGTTGAGCAAGTAATAAATAACCTTTTTTTAAATTAATTCTTGAATTAAAATCAAAGAAATTTATATTCATATAAAAAAGAAATAAATTTATATAAAAATAAGAAAATGATTGAAAATTTACATTCAATGAGGATAGATTATTCTGGAGAAGATCTATTAAAAAATAATCTAAAAAAAAATCCCATTGAACAATTTAATTTGTGGTTTAAAGAAGCTATTAATTATAAAATAAAGGAACCAAATGCAATGATTTTATCTACAATTAAAAAAAATAATAAACCTACATCAAGAACAGTTTTATTAAAAGAAATAGATAATAAAGGGTTTATTTTTTTTACAAATTATAACAGTAATAAGGGAAAAGAAATTGAAAATAATAATTATGTTTCATTAAATTTTTTATGGAAGGAGATGGAAAGACAAATAATAATCGAAGGAAAAACAAAAAAAATAAGTAATGAATCATCTGAAAATTATTTTAATAAAAGACCAAGAGATTCTCAAATTTCTGCTTGGGTTTCAAATCAAAGTAAAAAACTAGAAAATAAATTAGTTTTGGAAAATCAGCATAAAAATATGATAAAAAAATTCAAATCAGTTGAAATAATACCAAAACCAAATTTTTGGGGAGGATATATTGTAGTACCTAACAAAATCGAGTTTTGGCAGGGAAAAAAATCGAGATTACACGATAGAATTTGCTACAAATTGATCAATAAAAACTGGGAAATATTTAGATTATCTCCCTAATATATTATAAATATTATTGATTCTAATTTTTTTACTACTTTTAAATCCTTCTCCATGCTCTACACCAATTGCATGTCCAAATTCAATTGATCTTGATTCTATAAACTTCATAAAATGTTTTGATGAAATATATGATTTTGGTTCAATTGATTTTGAATCATAAAATTGACTTTTAAAACAAGATATTGTTTTCAATTTATCTTTAAAATATTTAGAAACATCAATTATAAAATCTGGTTCAACATAACTATCTTGTATTGAAAATAATGTAATTTCTGGTCTCCAACTTTCTTGATAAATATCATCTTGCATTGATTTGAATTTTCGTAAACCAGAAATAAAACATGCTTCATTAACAAGTTTAGATGCTTTCTCATGATCAGGGTGACGATCTTTTATTGAGTTTGTAATAACAATATTTGGCCTGTAGTGTCTAATTTTTTGAACAATTTTTAATTTATTTTTATTAGATATTTTAAATAAACTATCTTTTAAATTAAGATTATCTCTAAATTCAACTTGCATTAATTTTGCAGAATCATTCGCTTCTTTTATCCTTATAGTTTCATTACCTCTAGTTCCTAATTCACCTTTAGTTAAATCAATCATTCCAACTTTTAAACCCATTTTTACAGAAGAAATAATAGTTCCAGAACAAGATAACTCAGCATCATCTGGATGAGCCATAATAACTAAAATATCTAATTTCATGATAGGTTGTTTTCAGATAAAAATTTTTCAGCTTCTAATGCACCCATACAGCCAGAACCAGCTGCAGTAACAGCTTGTCTATATATTTTATCTTGAGCATCACCAGTAGCAAAAACACCTTTAATATTAGTTTGAGTAGTACCTGGTTTGGTTAAAATATAACCATTATCATCTAAATCAATATAATCTTTAAATATATCTGTATTTGGTTTATGACCAATCGCTATAAACAAACCAGAAATATTCAATTTTGATGTAGTATTATTCGAATTGTTTAAAACCAAAACTGAATCAACTTTATCATCTCCGAAAATATCCTTTACCTCACTATTCCAAATGATTTCAATATTTTTGTTATCAAAAACTCTTTTTTGCATAATTTTAGAGGCTCTCAATTCATCTCTTCGAACAATAAGAAAAACTTTTTTTGTTATTTTAGATAAATAAAGAGATTCTTCAGCTGCAGTATCTCCACCTCCTACTACAGCAACTATTTGATCTTTAAAGAAAAAACCATCACAAACAGCACATGCGGAAACACCATTTCCATTAAATTTCCTTTCTGATTCTAATCCAAGCCATTTAGCTGAAGCACCAGTTGAAATAATAACTGAATTTACAATTAGAATCTTGTCATTATCATCAATAATTTCAAATGGATATTTAGAAAAATCAACAGATTTAATAAAACCACCTTTAACAATAGTTCCAAATCTTTCTGCTTGCTTTTGAAAATCTATCATCATTTCTGGTCCTTGAATACCATTAGGATAACCAGGATAATTTTCAACATCAGATGTAATGGTTAACTGACCACCTGGTTCTTTTCCTTGATAAAGGATAGGATTTAAACCTGCCCTAGAGGCATAAATAGCAGCAGTATATCCAGCTGGCCCAGAACCAATAATTAATAAATCAATAATATCATTTTTCATAATATTTAAATTGTAATATTAATTATTTTTCAGGTTTTGGAATTAAAACTTTTCTAGAAAGTCTAAATTTTCCAGTTTTTTTATCAATTTCAATTAGTTTAACTTTTATCTCTTCACCTTCTTCAAGAACACCATCCATACTTTCTAACCTTTCCCATTTAATTTCTGAAATATGTAATAAACCATCCTTTCCAGGCATAAATTCTATAAAAGCACCAAATGGCATAATGTTTTTAACTTTTCCAATATATTCTTCACCAACTTCAGGCAATGCCACAATAGCTTTAACCTTTTCAACAGCAGCATCCATATTTTCTTGATTAGCAGCAAAAATATTTACCACACCATTATCATCAACCTCATCAACTAAAACTGTAGCTCCTGATTCTTTTTGAATTTCCTGAATAATTTTTCCACCAGGACCAATAACAGCACCAATCATATCTTTTGCAATAGTTAATTTAAATGATCTTGGTGTGTGGGGTTTTAAATCAGCTCTAGGTTTATCAATTGATTTAAGCATTTGCTTTAAAATATGAAGTCTTCCTTCTTTAGCTTGATTTAAAGCTTTTGATAAAACTTCATATGATAAGCCATCTAATTTTATATCCATTTGACAAGCAGTTATTCCATCCTTAGTACCAGTAACTTTAAAATCCATATCTCCAAGATGATCTTCATCTCCTAGTATATCAGATAAAATAGCATAATTACCAGATTTTGAATCTGAAATCATTCCCATAGCAATACCAGAAACTGGTTTTTTTATTTTTATTCCCGCATCCATCAATGCTAAACTACCAGCACAAACAGTTGCCATAGAAGATGATCCATTTGATTCTAAAATATCTGATACTATTCTAATTGTATAAGGGTTTTCTTCTTCAGAAGGTAAAACACCTTTTAGCGATCTGTAAGCAAGATTTCCATGACCAATCTCTCTTCTTCCAGCTCCTCTATTTGGTCTAACTTCACCTGTTGAAAAACCAGGGAAATTATAGTGTAAATAAAATTTGTTATAACCACTATTCATTGCACCATCAATCATCTGTTCATCTAATTTCGTTCCTAATGTAACAGTTGATAATGATTGAGTTTCTCCTCTAGTAAAAATGGAAGATCCATGTGCGTTTGGTAAGTAATCAACTTCTGTCCAAATATTTCTAATTTCATCAAGTTTTCTTCCATCTAATCTAACTTTTGTATCAAGTACAGCATTTCTAATTGCTTTTTTTTCTACATCATGAAAGTATTTATTAAATAAAAACTCGTCAAAATCTTCATTTTCATCAATTTTTGATAGATAATCATCCTTAACAGCTTTTAACTCTTCTTTTCTCTTCTTTTTATCAGATATCCCTTTCTTAGCAATTTTATAAATTCTATCAAATGCATTTTCATAAATATCTTTTTCTAACACTTCATCAGATTTTTCATGAGAGTATTCTCTAATTTCTTTACCAACATCTTTCTGTAACTTTAATTGAATATCGCACAAATTTTTTATGGATTCATGAGCAACTTTTAAAGCATCTATAATTTCATCTTCAGAAACCTCACTTGCTTCTCCTTCTACCATACAAATATTCTCTTTTGAAGCTCCTACAATTAAATTTAAAGAAGCTTTATCAATTTGATCTTGATTTGGATTGATTATATATTCATTATTCAATTTAATAACTCTAACTTCAGCTATTGGTCCATTAAATGGTATATCTGAAACACTTAATGCAGCTGAAGCAGCAAGAGCAGCTAAACTATCAGGTAGTACTTCTGGATCAGCACTAATCAAAGATAACATAACTTGAGTATCTGAATGATAATCACTTGGAAACATAGGTCTTAATACTCTATCTACCAATCTACAAATTAGAACTTCATGATCAGATAGCCTTCCTTCTCTTTTTAAAAACCCACCAGGGATTTTTCCAGCAGATGCAAATTTTTCCTGGTAATCTACTGACAATGGAAGAAAATCAATATCCTCTTTTGCTTCACTATTTGAAACGACAGTAGCTAAAATCATTGTTTTACCCATAGATAGCACTACAGAACCGTCAGCTTGTTTTGCAAGCTTTCCAGTTTCAATTTTAATTTCTCTACCATCAGAAAACTTGGTAGAAACTGATTTAATATTATTTTTCATATATATAGTATTTATAAAAAGGATGCCAACTCAGAAGTTACTGAAATATTATTTCCTAATCTTCAATTCAGATATAATTGATCTATATCTATCAATATGTTTAGAGGAGAGATAATTTAATAAACTTCTTCTTTTACCAACCAACTTAATTAAACCCATTCGAGAAGAATGATCATTTTTATTTGTTCTCAAATGATTGGTTAAATGATTAATACGGTGTGTAAATAAAGCAATTTGTGACTCAGCAGATCCTGTATCATTTTTTGCCTTTAACCGACCATGATTTTTAAATAAATCTTCTTTATTTTTTTTTGTTAAATACATGCTTAGCCAAAGTTTTTTTTAAAAAATTTAATTCTGGCAAAATTAGTTAATAATTGTTTTTATCAAAATTTTTATGAATTAATTATGTTCTCTTAAATTTTTTAAAAAACTTCTTATAATATGTTAAGTAAAAATCAAAATCTATTAATCTTGAATCTTTACTTGATTTATATAAAAAGAAAAAACCAATTGGAAAAAGAACAAAATTTGATACCCATGCAGCATATTCAGGTAATAATATACCTTCCCTTGCCCATTTTAAACTTAAAATATTAAGAAAATAATAAAGTAAATAAAAAAATATAGAAATTATCACTGGAATACCTAATCCTCCTTTTTTAATCAATGAACCTAGAGGAGCTCCAATTAAAAACATTGTAAAACATGCAAATGCCTGAGCATATTTTCTATACAATTCAATTGAATTTTTATTTATTTCAAAATCTTGAGATTTAATTTTAACAGAATTAATACTCAAGTTTGTTTTTAAGCTCCTTGCATTATCTAAAGATTTTGAAAAAATCAAAGCAGAATCTAGATCTAAAAAAATACTATCAATATTACCAAATAAATTATTTAAACTTTTAATTGAATCTTTACTATAATAATCTAAAACTAAATCTTCTTCTCTTAATTCACTTCTAACTAATTTGATTCTATCAGATAAAATAAATTTATCTTTCATATGAAATTTGTAAAAAGGCGTTGAATTTTTAAGTAAAATGTATTTTTGTTTATCTTTCAAATAGTTCAATGAATCAATTGTTCTATTCAATTGACTAATATTTTTCATTCTATAATCACCAGAAAATAATTCTTCCTTTGTTCTATTTAAATTAAAAGAAGACATATCAAAAACCATTTTCATTTTTTTAAAATTGGTTCTATAAAACTGATTAATTCTTCTTGATATAAAATTATTAGATCTTGGTATTTCAGTATATGATGAACCATTAAATAATTCAAATGCTAAATACCTATCATTTGAAAAAGGATACATATGGCATGAATCTGCTAAAATTACTCTGTTATTTCCTGGAAAAGATATGTGATCGTAAATTATTATATTTTTTAATATTTTATCATTTACTTTTTCATCAATTTTAATACTATAACCAGGAATACCATCATAAAACTGACCTTCTTTTAAATCCATAGAAGGTTTTTTTCTTTTTATATCATACAATAGACTTAAAGCCTTCAAATTTGCTTTTGGAATAATATAATTATTTGAATAAAATGCTACTAAAGAAATTATAATTGAAACAAAAAATAATGGAAATAATGTTCTAATTAGAGAAATACCTGAACTTTTAATTGCTGTTAATTCATTTTGTTCACCTAAATTTCCAAAAGTCATAAGGGATGATAAAAGCAATGCTAAAGGGAAGGCTTCTGGTGTTATTCTTATAGAAAAATAAAACATAAACTCCATAAAAACACCAAAGCCTAAATCTTTACCAAGAATATCATCAAAGTATTTAAGCATAAATTGTAATAAGAGAATAAATACTACTAGAAAAAAAGTTAAGATAAAAGGGGCAAAAAAAGACTTTAAAATAAGTTTATCTAATTTTCTCATAATCATAAAATTAGACTATTAAAATTATGCTCCAATAATTTCTTTAAGATTTGATAATAAATTTTCCCAAATTTGATGTGATTCATCTAAATCATCTGTTTCTGTATATTCAGTAACTTTTATGAAAACAGATTGCGTTAATTCATTAATTTCTAATCTAAATTCCATAAAATCTTGATCGTCGCCATCATCTTCATTAACAAATTCAAATTTTACATATTGATTATTTTTTAATGATTCAATTCTTGCGACTCTTTCCTCACCATCTAAAATAAAAATTAGGGTTTTATTAAAACTATCTATATTAACATCATCTGCAAACCATTGAGATAATCCAGATGCGGTACTTAAATAAGGAAATAACATTGCTTTAGAAGCATTAATTTCAAATTCTCCAACAAACTTTTGTTTTGCCATTTTCAAATATTAATAGTATTCTCAATGTACAAAAAAAATTACAAAATTCAAGAATAAAAAGATTTTCTTTTTAATCAATAATATAGCTAAATTTGTTGGCTTTTAGCGAGGTAGCTCAGGTGGTTAGAGCGTCGGATTCATAACCCGGAGGTCGGGGGTTCAATTCCCCCTCTCGCTACTAAAACAATAAAA
>MDSZ01039348.1_pt1 | contig 16664 bp, 12 predicted proteins | sample 811201 | NCBI WGS metagenome assembly MDSZ01 (sample SAMN05326647, study PRJNA326480) | marine metagenome | isolation source: seawater | place: Indian Ocean: North | collected 2010
AAAGATCGGGCAGGATGAACACGCCCTTGTCGCGCAGGATCTCGTCGGCCTCATAGGTGACCGGACCATTGGCGGCCTCCACGATCAGCCCCGCCTGAATCCGATGCGCATTGCCTGCGTGAATGACGCTTTCCAGAGCCGCCGGCACCAGGATGTCGCACGCGCCTTCAAGGGCAGCGGCACCGTCGTACGAGTATTCGCCCCCAGGGAAGCCTTTGACGCAGCCATAGCTGTCGAAGTGCGCCTTCAGTGCTTCGACGTCGAGACCATCCAGATTGCTGACCGAACCATCGCGTTCAATCACCGTGATGACCCTGCAGCCGTCCTCGGCAAGGAACTTGGCCGCGTGATATCCGACATTGCCGAGCCCCTGAACGACCACCGTGCACCCAGCCAGCGTTGCCGGAACCTGGGCCCGGCTGCGGTCAACCTCCGTGTTGAAGAACTCCCGGATCGCATATTGCACGCCCCGGCCGGTCGCCTCGCTCCGCCCGGCAATCCCACCGGCCGCCACGGGCTTGCCAGTCACGCAACCAGCTGCATTGATGTCGCCCGGGTTCATGCGCACATACTCATTGGCCATCCAGACCATGGTCTGTTCTGACGTGCCCATATCCGGTGCCGGAACGTTCATGGCGGGATTGAGAAAGTTCTTGCGCGCCAGCTCCTGCGTGAACCGGCGGGTGATCCGCTCCAGCTCAGCCTCGGTCCACTCGGCCACATCGATCTTCAGGGCGCCCTTGGAGCCACCGAAAGGCAAGTCCATCAGCGCACACTTGTAGGTCATCAGCGCGGCCAGTGCCTCGACCTCTTCCTGGTCGACATCGGGTGCATAGCGGATGCCGCCCTTGGCAGGTGCCGGGGGATTGGTATGCACCGCCCTCCAGCCTTCGAAGGTGTACATACGACCACGCAAGCGCACTCCGAAGCGGGTAATGTAGGTCTCGTTGCAGATGCGGATCTTCTCCGCCAGCCCTTCCTGCATCGGCACCAGCTCGGCCGCACGCCGGAACATCGCGTCGACGTCCGCCAGAAACGCATTGCACGGGCGTTCGACAGGGGGTGAATCCTTGGCACTCAGATCATGCAAGTTCATTTTGATCAAAGACCTTAACTCTAGCTCGGTTGCATGGGCGGCAGATCAGCATGGCAGGGAAGAACGTTGATCTTTTCCGCTCGCTACAGTTTTTTGATGGAAGAGAGCTTGGGGCAAAAAGTGCACAAGTGCGGATTTTGCCATTCCTCACGGAGCTCAAACGGCTCGTCCGTATAGCGGCAAATCCTCAGCTCCGATGTATCCGTTTTCAAGGTCACCAACGACCTTTTCTGCCGGACGCTCTTTGGGATCACCTAGACCACCGGCACCGCCGGTTTCGATGCGGATATTCTCGCCATGTTTCAGCGTCAGATGTGTCACCTTGGACGGCAGGGATTGCTGCCCCTCAAGCCCGTAATCGAGGTAAAGACGGGCTGTTTTGCCATCGCCACCACCACAAACGCCTGTCGCCGGATTCTTGTGACCATCAGAGCGGGCGGTAAAAATCGTGCCATCCTGCAATGCCGTCACCTGACGGGCCAGCCCCAGCCCGCCACGGTATTTCCCGGCGCCGCCAGAGCGTTCAACCAGCGAATATTCATCAACGCGCAACGGATATTCATTCTCAAGCGCTTCGATCGGCAGGTTCGAGGTATTGGTCACATGCACATGAACCGCATTCATGCCATCTGTCCGGCCGGTCGCCGGCGCACCGCCGCCAAGGGTTTCGAGATAAACATAGGTCCCGGCACGCTTTGCGTGCTTGCCCGAGAACACGGTTGTCGGCAAATCATCATTGCCGGAAGACATCAGTCGGTCTTCGGGCAAAATCTTGCGGAAGGCTCCAAAAATCGCACGGGCAATTTTCTGGCAAGTGATGGAACGCGCGCCGGTTGCCGCCGGGAAGCGTGCATTGACAATCAGCCCTTCCCTGGCCCGGATTTCGATTGACTGAGTCATGCCTTCATTGGGCATGAGTTGCGGGTCGAGCAGCGCTTTGACCGAATAGAAAACAGTCGCACTCAGGGCACTTGCGGAAACGTTCAACGCGCCTTTGGCCTGCGGTCCCGTGCCATCAAAGTCGACAACGAGGCTGCCATCTTCCACCCACACAGTGGTGGTCACCGGCACCGGGTCGCCACCTGACCCATCATCATCGAGATAGCAGGTAAAGGAGCTGCGGGCATCGCCCAGAGCATCAATCCGCATCTGCAAGCGATGCGCCGTATAGGACAGAATATCCTCCACGGCCTGCTCCACCGGCCCAATGCCCATTTGGTCAATCAGCCCGTCAAGCGCTGCATTGCCCTGATCATTGGTGGCAATCTGCACCCGAATGTCGAGAATGCGTTCTTCCGGCTCGCGGGTATTCTGCGCAATCAAATCCAAAAGATCTTCGCGCACCTTGCCATTCTCGACGATGAGGATGGGCGGCAGGCGGATACCTTCTTCAAAGACGGTCCGAGCATTGGCCGAAACCGAGCCCGGGACGGCCCCACCCACGTCAGAATGGTGGGCGATGTTGGCGGTGAAGAACCGCAATTCACCATCGGCAAACATCGGGGTCACCACCGAAATATCCGGGGTGTGCGTACCACCTGCCAGATAGGGGTCATTGCTGATGAACGCCATCCCCGGTCGCATGGTCTCGGGCGGGAACCGGTCCAGAACCGCTTTCACACTGCCGCCCAGCGAGCCCAGATGCAGCGGGATATGCGAGGCTTGCGCCACCAGGCGCCCATGCTTGTCAAACAAACCGACAGAGCAATCCTTGCGCTCCTTGATATTCGTCGAAAAGGACGAGCGGATAAGCGTATTCCCCATCTCTTCGGTTATCGTCAAAAGACGGTTCGAGAACACTTCCATGGCAATGGGGTCAGCCATGGATTTCTTGCGAGAAATAACGTTGTTGGAGAGGTTTTCGTTACTCATCACAGGACTTTCATATTGGAGATGATGATATTGCCGGCGCGGTCGACATGGCATTTCGCTTCCGGCGGAATAACCGTTGTCGAGCTCATTTCTTCAACAATGGCCGGGCCGGAGAATTCGGTTGCGAGCGGCAGGCGGCCACGGGCGTAAACCGGCGTATCGACACGGCCAGTCCTGGACGAGAACAACACGCTGCGCGTTCCTATCCGGGCCTCTTCAAGCGAGCCGGCTCCCGTCGGGTTGAAATCGTCATGAGGCTTTGGCACCAGACCAACCGCCTTGATGCGACAATTGACGATTTCCACCGCCCGGCCTGGAATGTCATAGCCGTATTCGGCGCGATGGCCTTTGGCGAATTCGGAGAGGAATTCGTCAAAGCTCATCTCCGTGTCCGAAGGCACCGAAACGGGTACTTCAAAATTCTGCCCCTCGTAACGAGCTTCGACGATTTGAACGAAACGGCGCATGTTGCCGGCCACTTTTTCACCCTCGAGCCAGGCGGCGCCTTCTTCACGCATTTCGGCGAAGTTCTTGCCCACTGCATGCCAGTTCGAGGCCGCAGCCGTAATCAGCAGCGTGCGCACGAAATCAAGACTGATGTCCGAGAGCAAAATCCCGCGGGCGCACATCGTGCCCGGTTCGCGCGGGATGACGACATTGGGAATGCCGCATTCAGCCGCCACGTCACAGGCGTGCAACGGACCAGCCCCACCAAAGGCCATCAACGCGAATTTGGACAAATCATGCCCGCGTTCGGTGGAAACCGAACGGATGGCGCGGCCCATGTTGGCATTGGTGATGCGCAAAATGCCCATTGCGGCCTCTTCAAGCCCGAGACCCAGCGGGGATGCAATCTTGTCCTCGACAACAACACGCGCATCCTGTTCCTGCACCTTCAACTTGCCGTTCAGCAAGGTGTCGGGACTCAGGCGATGCAGCACCACGTTGGCGTCGGTCACGGTCGGCTCCACACCACCACGGCCATAAGCGACCGGGCCCGGCACGGCACCGGCACTGTGCGGACCAACCTTCAGCGCACCCGCGTCATCGATTGAAGCAATCGAGCCGCCACCAGCACCAATCACGTGAATATCAACCATCGGCGTTTTCACCGGATAATCGGCGACGGACCGGGTGGAAGTGAATTGCGGGTGACCGCCGACAATCACTGAAACGTCGGTGCTGGTGCCGCCAACGTCAAAGGTGACGATGTTTTCAAATCCGGCTTCCTTGCCCACAACCGCCGCCCCCACGACGCCGGCCGCAGGACCGGAGAGACAGGTGCGCACCGGAAACTGGCGCACGGTCGGGATCGACATCAACCCGCCATTGGAATGAATGGTATAGGGAACAACGGTCGAGCCAAGCGACGACACATTGTTGGCCAGCCGGTCAAGATAGGTCTGCATGCGCGGGCCGGAATAGGAATTCAGAACCGTTGTCGACAGACGTTCGAACTCGCGGAATTCCGGCAGCAGATCGGAAGACGCAGTCACATACAGATCGGGCAGCTGTTCGCGCAACCGGTCACGCACCATCACTTCATGCGCGGGATTCACATAGCTGTGCAGGAAGCAGATCGCGACTGCAGTCGCATCCTTGGCCTTGATTTCTTCGATGATTGCATCGACCTCGGCCAGATCAACCGGACTCAGCTCCATACCGGTGTTGTCGAGGCGTTCGCTGATTTCAAAGCGCAGGGCGCGTGGCACAAGAACCGGCGGATTATGCACCTGATAGTCATAGAGATGCGGGCGCGTCTGGCGTCCGATTTCCAGAACGTCGCGGAACCCCTTGGTGGTGATCAGCGCCGTCCTGGCGCCTTTCCGCTCAATGATGAGATTGGTCGCAACCGTGGTGCCATGCCCAATGAAACTGACATTGCCGGCATCCACCTTGAACTCTTCGAGCATTTCGCGGGCACCAACAAGAATGGCTTCCGACGGGTCTGAAGGCGTCGAGGAGACTTTGTAAAAAAGTACTTCTCCCGTCTTTTCATTCAACAATGTGAAATCGGTGAAAGTGCCACCGACATCAACGCCAATACGGTACATTTTTTCTCTAATCCTTCAGGTTAGACGGAAGCCGAAGACTTGGCCTGATTGGCCAAAGTCTCAATGTCATCGCGGATACAGGCATGCGAATGCCCGCCTCCGATGTCGAGCAGCGGCGGCGCAGCCTTGGCACAGGCCTCGACCGCAAAGGGACAACGTGTGCGGAACGCACAACCACTTGGTGGATTGGCCGGGCTGGGCGGTTCGCCCTTCAACAGAACACGGGGACGCGAATGGGCTTCACGCGGGTCGACCACAGGAGCCGAAGCGAGCAAAGCGCGCGTATAGGGATGGCGCGGACGGTGATAAAGCTCATGAACCGGCGCCGTTTCCACGATACGGCCCAGATACATCACCATCACCCGGTCAGCGATGAATTTAACAAGACCAAGATCGTGTGAAATGAACAGCATCGCCACATTGGTTTCACGCTGCAAATCGGCAATCAGATTCATGATCTGCGCCTGGATCGACACATCAAGCGCCGCCACAGGCTCGTCCGCCACAATGAAGCGTGGTTCAGCGGCCAGCGCCCGTGCAATCGACAAACGTTGGCGTTGTCCACCAGAGAACTCATGGGGAAAGCGGCGCAAATGTTCAGTCGAAAGGCTGACATGCTCAAGCATTCGCACCACCCGCTGATGCCGCTCCTGTTTCGATTTCGGTCTGGTCAAATCAACGGCTTCACCGATGATTTCCTCCACCCGTGTTCGTGGATTGAGACTGGAGAACGGATCCTGAAAGATGATCTGCATGTCGCGGCGCAAATCACGCATCCGGGACACGCTGATATGCGCAATGTCTTGACCGTCAAAGACAACCTGGCCAGAGGTCGGTTCATGCAGGCGCAACACCGTACGGCCGACAGTGGTCTTGCCCGAACCGGATTCGCCGACAAGACCGAGAACTTCACCCGGCGCAATTTCGAAGCTGACATCATTGACCGCATGTATCGCGGCCTTCCCCCGACCGAGCAGACCACGTCCACCGCCATATTCCTTGTTGAGATTCTTGACAGACAGAATTGGAGCGTCGGACATCAGATTTCCCTCCAGCGGATACAGCGGACGTCATGATCGGAGGCTACTTCTTCAAGCAGTGGGCCCCCCTTGCTGCAGGCCTCGGTGGCATAAGAGCAGCGCGGTGCAAACCGGCAACCGGAGGGCAGAGCAAAGGGGCTCGGCACCGTGCCGGGGATGGAGGCCAAACGGGCCTCCTTTCCTTCTTCCGGCTCCTCATCGCTCGGCACACTCGCCAATAGACCGCGGGTATAGGGATGGCGGGGATTGTAGAAAATCTCCTCAACCGGACCATCTTCCACCACCTGGCCGCAGTACATAACAACAACCTTGTCAGCGACTTCGGCCACCACACCCAGATTGTGGGTGATGAAGATCATTCCGATATTCTGTTCTTTGCGAATATCATCCAGCAATTGCAGGATTTGTGCCTGAACGGTCACGTCGAGAGCCGTGGTCGGCTCGTCGGCAATCAACAGTTTGGGGCGTCCACAAAGAGCAATGGCAATCGCCACGCGCTGGCGCATACCGCCGGAAAGCTGGTGAGGATATTCATCGAGGCGCCGCTTAGGGTCCGGAATACCAACTCGGCGCAGCTCTTCCTCGGCTCTTTCCCGCGCCTCTTCGGCACTTGTATCACCATGCACCAGCAGCGCTTCCTGCAGCTGATAGCCCACGGTATAAACAGGGTTCAAACAGGCCATCGGCTCCTGGAAGACCATGCCGATTTCACGGCCACGGTAAGCCTTGAACTCGTCATCCGGAACTTTGGACAAATCGACGGCACGCCCCTCCTTGCCATCGCCCAGGGCATAGCAAATGCTGCCTTGAGCGATACGGCCCACCCGGCGAGGCAAAAGATGCATGATGGACAGGCCGGTCAATGACTTGCCGGAACCGGATTCACCCACAAGCGCGACGGTTTCGCCCGGCTTGACCGACAGCGATACACCATCAAGTGGTTGGATCAGACCGCGCGGGGTTGAAATCTCGACCACCAGATCCTTCACCTCAAGGCGCTTGCCTTCAGGCATGTCGGCAGCGACCTTCCTGGCCGTCGCGCCGCGCGAGCGGGAGAAGCGGCTTTCAATGGGGAAGAGTTTGACAGCAGCCTTGGGGTCGAGCCAGTCGCGCAGCATGTCGCACACGCGGTTGATCGAATAGACCGTCAAGACCAGAGCCACACACGGCCACACCAATTGCAGTGGCGCCTGATACATGTAAGCGCGCGCGCCGCGGATCATCAGCCCCCAGGAACTGTCGGGCGGAATGACACCAAGCCCCAGAAAGCTCAGCCCGGATTCCAAAACGATACAGGCAGCGACAACCAGCGAAAACTGCACCAGGATCGGCCCCATGATATTGGGCAGGATCGTGCGGAAGAGAATCCGACCAGAACGATGTCCAAGCGCACGAGCAGCTTCCACGTATTCGAGGTGCCGAACAGTGAGAGCCTCGCCGTATGTGATCCGGGCGTAAGATGGGACAAATAGAATGGCGAGCAGTACTGTCAGGGTTTCCGTCCCCGGTCCGATAAGCGCAACAGTAAGAAGCGCCAGCAACATCGGTGGGAAGGAAAGAATGATATCGAGCGGCCGCATGGTCAGCATCTCTACCCACCCGCGAAAATAGGCTCCGATCAGTCCAAGGACCACGCCGACAAGGCCAGCCAAAAGAGCCGCGACAAGCGACACTGACAAGGAGGCACGCGCACCGAATATGATGCGGCTCAATGTGTCCCGGCCGAATTCGTCTCCGCCCAGCAAATGGCTAGTACTGATCCCCGCATGGCGGCTCATGATATCCAGGTCGACCGGATCAGCGATTGGCAAAACTGGGGCGAGGATGGCTGTAGCGACCAGGGTCGTTAGAAAACCAACGGCAACTACTTGAGTGATACTTTTGAACATGCGCAGCCTCAATGAGTACGAACTCGCGGATCGAGCAACCCGTAGAGGAGGTCTACGCCCAGATTGATCAGCACGAAGAGAACACAGATAACGAGAACGATGCCCTGGACCGCTGGGTAGTCTCGTTGTTCGACGGCCTGGACGAGCATCCCGCTGAGACCGGGCCAATTGAAGACATATTCGACGAGGACAGTGCCGCCGAGCATTGTGCCTATGTGCAGTCCGAGCACAGTAATGACTGGCGAGAGCGAATTTCGTACAACGTGACGCCGCAGTACGCGCTGCTCGCGGAGCCCCTTGGCCCGCGCTGTACGCACCCATTCACGTTCCAGGTTTTCAAGAATCGAGGTCCTGGTCATACGGAAGATGACCGGGATCAAACTGATGGAGATGCTGACTGCTGGCATCGCCAGATAGATGATGTGCTGGAGCGGATTGGTCGCGAAATCCACATAGCCGCCTGCGGGAACCAAGCGCAGAGTCTGCGAAAAAACGAGGATCATCAAAGTGCCGGTAACAAAGACGGGAACTGAAAGACCGAAGCTTGCGAGCGAGGAGAACAACCCGTCAAAGAAACCGCCGCGCCTCAACGCTGCGAGAAGGCCTGCGGGCATGCCAACAAGAACCGAAATCAGAGTTGCGGCGAGAATCAATTCGATCGTGCGCGGTAACCGACGAGCTATCTCGCTGCCGATCGAGGCATTATCCTGGAAGGAAATACCGAGATCGCCGGTAAGAATATTCCCCAGATAGCTCAGATACTGATCCCAAAGCGGCCGGTCGAGACCGAGATTGACACGCAGTGCCTCAACGGCTTCCTGACTGGGCGCAATGCCACCGCCACTCAACAAGGTTTCGGCCGGATCGCCCGGCACCAGGAAGAGCAGCAGAAATATTAAAGTGGCAACGGCAAACAGCGTCACCAGCGCTGTTGCCGCCCGGCGAACTACATAACTCATGGAAACTCCGGAATTCTTTGTTGGCCGGTCATACGCCGACGATGCCGGGAGGGGACCGCCAGCAGCCCCTTCCCCATTTTGGCAAGTTATTACGCCAGTTGTGTTTCTTCGAGCCGCAGACCGCTCTGGAAAGAAAGGAACCCAGGCAAGGGCGTAAAGCCGGACACCGCGTCACGCACACCCCAGGCTTGCGGCCGCCAAAGTATCGGAACGATCGGAGCGTCGGAAATCACCAATTCCTCGACCTTCGCATAGATCTCTGCTCGTTTGGCAGTATCCAGCTCCTCTCGACCTTCAGCCAGCAGCCTGTCAATCTCAGGATTTTCATAACCAAAGGGTCGCACGAAAGACGCCGATTGGCCGCCACCAATATACTTGGTGAGAGCATCAGGATCATTGTAGGCACCCGACGTTCCAGAGACCGCAACATGATACTTGCCTTCGTTGCCAAGCGAAACGCGTGTCGCCCAGTCGGGAAGGTTCATGTTTACGTTGATGCCAACCGCAGCCAAGCTCTGGCGCACGACGATCGCCGTATCATTGTGCTGTGCGTACTGTGACGTCGCAAGAAGCTCGACTGTGAGATCAGATGCCCCGGCTTCCGCCAACAGTGCCTTCGCCTTCTCGGGATCATAGGCGAAACGCTCTTCGACGAGTGAAGGATTGTAGGAAGGATTGGCTGGCACCGGCAGCCCATCAATCACTGTCCCCATCCCGGAGAAGCCGAGCGCATTGACGGCGTCCCTGTCAATTGCATAACTCACCGCACGTCGGAGGCGCGCATCCGTGAACGGACCTTCCTTCGTGTTGAACATCAGGTACATGAACGGCCCCGTAACCGCCGAAACATGCGTCGACGGCCCATCTTCGATACGGCCCATGTTTTGTGTTGACACATACTCGATGATGTCGACAGCACCTGAATCAAGTGCCGCGATCCGCAGGCTTTCGTCCGGCAGGGCAATGAAACGGACGGTTTCAGCCTTTGGCAGGTCTTCACGATAGTAGTCCGGAAAGGCCTTGACCGTAATGCCGCTGCCTCGATCGAAGTTGTCCAGCGTGTAGGGCCCGGCCCCCATGTATTCCTCGGGAGAACCATACTTGCGGGAGAGGATTGGCGCATATCCGCTTGCAAGCACCTGCGCGAAAACCACGTTTGGCTGCTTCAGCTTGATGCGCAAGGATTTTTCGCCAGTCACCTCGATCGAGTCGATGGCCTCGAAATCCGTGCGCAGCAGTGCGGTCGAATTTTCCGCCCGGATGAGATCGTAGGAGAATCTCACATCCTCGGCCTCGACAGGTGATCCGTCATGGAAGACCGCGTTCTCCCGCAATGAACACTCGTATGTCACGGGATCAATCTGTTTGAATTCGGACGCCAGCTCGGGACGAACCAGACCATCGGTGTCGTAAGACAGTAGCGAACGATAAAGCATGAGCTTTACGGTCAACGCTGCTGTTCCGCTGTTTTCCAATGGATTCAGGCTCGGCGGAAAGGCCGAAAGACCGAAACTCAATGTACCTTGAGCGGCCGCCCTCGCAATGCCAACAGGTATTCCCGCAGCCGACACAATTGTCACAGCGCCAGCAGCACCCAGAAAACATCGACGGCTTAAATTGTTTTGAACCTTGGAATTTTTCATTACTTGTTCTCCTCCGGATTTAACTTCATGTTTTCCTGTCCCGGGTTGGTGCCATCTTCGGAGCAAATCCTGGTGACGCAGGACCCTGGCGCACTCTGGTTTTTCTTGTTGGTTTCAGGTCGAGGCTTTTGGTCAGACGTTTTTCAAGTCCGCCTCATGGATTTAAACTTTAAAGGCTCTTGTCTTGCCCGGACAAATATCGTAAGCAGCGCAGGCTATTCAGAATTGTTATACCATGGTCAAACACAGACAGCTTGAAGCCTTCCATGCCGTAGTAACCATGGGCGCAACGACCAGAGCGGCTGAAATTCTCGGAGTTTCGCAGCCGGCCATCAGCCGTCTGATCAAACAGTTGGAACATTCCACCAAGCTGAAACTGTTCGAGAGAAACCGTGGGCGCCTAATACTGACGCGTGAAGGTCAACTCTTTCATTCCGAGGTGAACCGGGCTTTTCAGACGCTGGGTCGGCTTGGTTCGATCGCGGACGATATCCGCAACTATCAAGCACAAACACTGAAAGTCGGGGCACTACCCGCGATGAGCTTTTCGTTTGTGCCGCATGTCATGGGGACTTTTCACGAGAGCTACCCTCGTACGCTCATTAACCTTGAGCCCGCCAGTTCGGACATCGTGCGTGACATGGTTGCCGCTGGACAATTGGATGTTGGCTTTGCTGCAGATGAAATTGATATTTCTGGAGTTTTCGCCGAGCAGTTCGCGATGCCGCCAGCGGTCTGCGTATTGCCAGTGGGCCACGATCTTGCCCAAAAGGCCGTCATCCAGCCAGCCGATTTGGCCGATCAGCCGTTCATCTCGTTGTCGCATGCGGACCGCACCCGGCGGCGCATCGACAAGTTGCTCGATCACCAGAACATCACTCGCAACATCGTTGCGGAAACCCATTTTGCCTTGACGATCTGCCAGTTCGTTCAGCAAGGACTGGGGGTCGGGCTTATCAATCCATATTGCCTGGAGACAGTCGCCAGCGACAGCGTTGTTGTTCGACCCTTTCTACCGAGAATCACGTTCAAGACGTTGATGATCTACGCCCCGGATTCTCCGATTACCGGCACGGTCGAAAAATTCCGCTCTATTTCACACAAGCTGGCTGTACCGTTCCTGCATGAACTTATGCAGCGCTTCGGTGCTTTCGTCAGCGACGAGGGCGAACGCGCCTTTGGCAAACTGACTGAACCGGGCCCCTGGATCCGCAATCCGCTTGCGTGAAAATCAATAGCCCTGTTGCGGATCCACTACATTTCGTAGTGACCAGCCAGCCTTCGAACGCACCAGGTTTTCCGAGAGGATTGCCAAGCAACGATCCACATACCCGTCGGGCGCATCTGCGGAGACATGCGGAAAAATCATAAGGTTCGGCAAATCCCACAGGGACGAACCAGCCGGCAAGGGTTCCTGTTCGAACACGTCTAGAATGGCCCCGGACAAATGGCCGCTTCTCAGGAATGACGCCAGCGCCGCGTGATCAATGACACCGGCGCGGGCTATGTTCAACAGGCTCGCCCCCTCAGGAAGAGCGGCCAATTCCTGTCTACCTATCAGGCCACGTGTTTCCGGTGTCAGTGGACAGGCAAGGATCAAAATATCCGCCTGCCTCAATTCATCGTGAAAACGGTCCGGTGTTGTCATCCGGTCCACTGCGACATGCGGCTTTCCACTGCGGCTAACCCCTGCGATGCGAAAGCCGATCGATTTTAGCCGCTCCGCAACTGCTCCGCCCAACGCACCTACACCATAGATCAGCACTCGACGGTTACCGGACAGGCCTTGCAACTGCCTGTTCCAGATATGTCGCCGTTGGTTTGTGGCGATGGCCGGCACGCCTTCATGCAACATCAAGACAGCCATAAGCCCGAATTCGCCAACTTTTACCGCATGTACTCCGCTGGCATTGGTCAGCGTAATCGCAGCAGGCAACCAGTCAAAGGGAGCGTAATTCTCCACCCCGGCGCTGGTGCACTGAATCAGCTTGAGCGATTTGGCTTCCGCCGCAATTGACGCAGTGTCGAGCCGGCCTGCGATCAAGATATCAGCCTGGCGCCAGGCATCCATATCCCGCTCATCAGAAAAGCGGCAGGTCAGCCGAGGCGTTTGGCACACAGGCTCAAGAGCCTTCAACACCGCCTCTTCGGTCACCAGATAGGCAGGGTCACGACCGCGCAGATTTTCGATATAAATCCGCGGCTCATCGAGCCAATCAGCAGCCACCATCGCTTAGATCTTCTCGTTCACCTGGCGGCACAGATAAGGTTCAATCTGTTTGCGATTGAGGGAAACACCATAGCCCGGGCTTTGCGGAACGGCCACCTTGCCGTCCTTGACTTGCGGTTCGACCGGGTTGTCCACCAAGGCAAAATGTTCCGGCACTCGAAAGGGGTAAAGTTCCTGAATGAGGAAATTCGGAATCGAAGCATCTAGATGCAGCGCTATTGCCGATGCAACCGGGCCTGCACATACATGCGGTGCAACGCGCACGGAATAGGCTTCTGCCATCGCGGCAATCTTCTTGGTTTCCATCAGACCACCGGTATTGCCGATATCGGGCTGCAAAACGCCGGCGGCTTGTGCTTCAAGGACCGGACGGAAGCCATAGCGAGTGTAGAGCCGTTCACCCACAGCAATGGTGGTGTCGAGCTTGTCAGACACCATTTTCAGCGCCGGAACATTGGTCGGATCCACCGGCTCTTCAAGAAACATAAGGTCAAATTCTTCGAGGGCGCGGCCAACCTGGATAATGGCATCAGGGGTCAATTCGCAGCTCATATCGACCATCAAATCGACCTTGGGACCAACCGCCTCACGCACTGACCGCACCATGGCTACGGCATGGTCGCGCATATCGCGATCATATTCGCGATTTGAAACATGCTTGAATTTACCTTGCGGGTGATTTGGGTCGACCTGACTCAAAGGATAAAGTTTGAGCGCATCGTAGCCCTTTGCAACTGCCGCTTCCGCCCGCTTTGCAATTTCAGCTGGCGTTGCTGCGGTAAAAGACCAGCCATTGGCATAAACGCGAACTGCATCGCGATATTTGCCTCCCAGCAATTCATAAACCGGCACATTTAGCGCGCGCGCCTTGATGTCCCACAAGGTTTGTTCGATGGCGCTTATCGCTGCATAAACAATCGGCCCGCCACCCTTTGCCCAGAAAGTGTGGTCGTAAAGCTCACTCCAAATGGCTTCGATCTGGAACGGATCACGGCCAATGACGAAGCGCTCGGCAAATTCCGCGATGAGCTCACAAGCGGCACCCGCAGCCGAACCATAGGCCAGAGCAGCTTCGCCCAGCCCCGTAATATCTTCATCCGTCAATGCTTCGATAATTACCGGCTGCCGGCCGTTGATATCGGTCTTGAAAATATTGAAACCTGTAATCCGCATGTGAGCCTCCAAATGATTTCGCGCATCGTAGGGAGGCAAATTGCAGCCGGTCCAATATCAAGGACGACCAAGCCTATGCAGAAATGTTATTCGAGAGGGAACACTCGCCAATCCAAGTGATCTTTCTGATGACGCATCAGGCCTGTATTCGAACGAGGCCTCACTCACTTCAGATCAGGCGCCTTATAGACAAGCGTCTTGTGGAACACGTTTGCCGCAACCACTTATTACACTCCGATCAAATGCGATATTCTCACCGTAAATACACTCGAGTAAGATTTTCTATCCATCCGGGGCCTGCTGCCCCAATTGAACTTCAAACCAATACCGTTGATCATCGCTTCGCAAACCATAGGAAAGTAGAAAATTGAAAACACTCTTCCTACTCATGGCGCAGTATGACGGTCGCATCATCATTCCAGCGGAGACCGTGTGCAAGGACTACTTTTCCCATCTTACGCTCACCAAATTCCTGCGAAAGGTGAGCGCCGGAGAGATCGACCTACCAATCACCAGGGCGGAAAGAAGCCAAAAAAGTGCGAAAGGCGTTCACCTGCAGGATCTGGCCTCGTACCTCGACAAACGCCACAAAATTGCATTGTCTGAAGCGAGCGCACTCCGTCGCGGTTAGGCCACGGTGACGCCCATATACCAGTGTTTCAGCGCTCCAACTGCCGATCACGTTCGACACCTCGAATTTCCGCAAGTTCTGAACAACCGCGTGGGCAAGCACAACAACGGCACATCTTTGCGACGTCGCATTACTTTACACATTCATCTTACGATACTATTCGCAATATCGGTTTCCATCTTCACGGCTTCTTCGCAATCACAGACACTTGAATCGTTCCATATTTCAATACCAGTCAGCACCGACAATCTACTCGGTGACGCGGCTACGCTCTCAAATTCACTGAACGCACCACCGGTGCAACAAGCAAGAACCGAACGAAGCATCTCCTCGGCCTTTTGGCTTCGACTGCCCAAAGTCTTTTTGGGAACTTGTCCAGGAACTCGCGCCATCGCCACCAAGCGACGCGGCTATCCTCCAATAATAACAATAAAAACGAAAAATTTCACGATATATTGCAATGGAAAACATGCTCAATAACATTACAAATACGTGTTCATTGCTATTTTTATATTATACTTCCGCACTGGTTATTATTCTAATTACTAACGTCAAATAAATACTGAAAACGGACAGAATCTCCCACTACTCCCCTAGAACCATTTCAAAGAAACTAGATTCCGCTTACAGAACCTAAATTCTTGAAAATTGAAGAGCTCGAAACCACAATGCAACTTGCGTACCGCCACCTCAACCTATAGTATAAATATTTAAGCAAAATTGCCGACTATTTTTGTGGAATTTGGTTCAAATATGCCAGCTCGGATTGTTATTCATGCCGATTTGAAAATACCAGATGCAACCTCTGAATGGACGGTAGCTGTCCTTTTGGGCAGACATGGCTCATTTGCCCAGGTACCGCCCTATTCGGCCGCGGCCAATGACTGATCAACAATTTGAGACCAGCCTATCGCGGGGTTTGGAAGGCTTCGGCCGACTGGGGCATTCGGCTTGGTCTAATGTCTGTCGCACCGCTGAATTCTTCAGACCAGCAGGACAATTGGGTTTGTGGGCCTTTATCATCCCCCTGCCCATATGCATCGCTGCCTATCTCAGTAGATGGGTCCCGGTCGCACTGGTCGCAGCTATGTTGCTCGCAATCGCGGCAGGCGCCCTGACAGGACTGATATCGGCCGCGCAGGCAAGCCGCGCAAAAAGGAAATATAACCGCGGTGCAGACGAACGAGTGCAGGCAATTGCAGCAGCGGCACGCTCTCAATACCTTTATTTTGCAGCCAATAGCCTTTGTTGGGCCGGCGCTGGTGCCGGCCTTGCACTTGCGACGCGCATGTGGCTCGGCAACACGTTGCCCGGCTACCTTGCGCTGGGGGCCTGTCTTGGAGTCGCTGTCGCGAGTTTCCTGGGCGGATTGAGATTGGAGCGGACGGCATACTGGCTAGTCGCCGCAAAGCAGCCTCTCGATCACCATCGTCCGGGCTGGAAGGCGGCACATTACGGGTTCTGTGGTGTGGAGCGCCTCAAAAATGCTCTTCGGCAGGATGCCGGCAAGATCTCGAGCCTGATTGCCATGTCAGGCCCGGGTTCCTTGACACCCATGGCTCCACCGCTTCGTTTCCGGGATTTCGGTAACTGGCCCGGTCGCAAGCTGACTGGGGAAACCGCCGTTCGCGGTTACGCATGCCTTTATTTCGCTGGACTTGGCGCTCTCTCTGGTCTGCTGGCCTTCCTGTTGGTGCAACTTGCACCTCTTGAATTCAGGGCCGGTAGCTCGTTCGGTTATCCTTTACCTCCGAGCAATGCTCCCGTAGCGGAGCAACAACCGCAATCTCCAGAGACGACAGGCCCAGGAGCCCAAATCAACGGTCCGCAATCCGATCAGAACAGCGGCGGTAGCGGTCAATCCATCGCCTCCAACAACCAACAAGGTCAAAAAGGAGCGCAGGGTCAGCAGGGTCAGCAGGGCCAACAGGGTCAGCAGAGCCAGCAAGGCCAGCAGGGTCAGCAAGGTCAACAGGGCCAGCAAGGCCAGAAAGGTCAGCAGGGCCAGCAAGGCCAGCAGGGTCAGCAAGGCCAGCAAGGCCAACAGGGTCAGCAAGGTCAGCAGGGCCAGCAAGGC
>MDSZ01170073.1_pt1 | contig 16663 bp, 17 predicted proteins | sample 811201 | NCBI WGS metagenome assembly MDSZ01 (sample SAMN05326647, study PRJNA326480) | marine metagenome | isolation source: seawater | place: Indian Ocean: North | collected 2010
CCCATGTATTGGATCCCATATATATAACCTATGACACCTGATGTTAAGGGTACTGTTGCAAGCCAAAGGGCACCCATAACCATTGAAAAAATAACAACAGTCTCTACCGTCATAGGCAGCAAAATAAATATTATCGCGGCGATTGTTCTGCCAGTATAAATAATGGAAAGAAGGTATTTTTTAGTAAAATTTTTCCCAAGATATCCAGCTGTTATAGCACCAATAATATTAAAAAACCCAATGATAGCTATTGAAAATGCTCCTAGAGAAGAAGTGGTATTGATACCTATAGACCTAATCAAGCTATTGGGTGGTATGGCAGCACAAGCTTCAGTAATAAATGCCGGGAAATGAGCAGTAATAAAAGCAATTTGGAAACCACAAGAAAAAAAACCCAAAAATAACATTGTGAAAGTTGGATCTTTTGCGGCTTTAAGTAGTACATCAGATAAATTTTCTTTATTTTCAATATTAGTTACACTTGGGTTTGATTTTATTAAAGGCAAAAGAAGCATGGTAGAAAACACTATAATTGCTAGAAATATTACAACTGAGGACCAGGGCATGAAATTCAATAAAATATTTGTAAAAGCTGGGCCAACAATTTGCCCAGCAGAACCTGCAGCAGTTGTTAAACCAAGAACTAAAGATCTTTTTTCAGAAGTTACGGATCGACTTACAACAGCTAAAATAGGTCCAAAACCTGTTCCTGCAATCCCACAACCTATCACAATATTTAACATTTGATGTGCTTCTGGAGTGACTGCACCGCTACTGAATAATAATCCAAGGGCATACAATGAGCCACCTAAAAATATGGCTTTTCTATCTCCAAACTTTTCTGCAATAGCGCTGAAAAAAGGTGTTGCTATTCCCCATGCTAGGTTTTGAATTGCTATTGCTAGGGAGAATTCTGCTCTTGGCCACAAAAATTCATCTTCTATAGGTATTTGGAAAAGTCCAAAAGAAGCACGAATTCCAAAACTAATAAGTAAAATTATACTCCCAGCAAATATGACTGGGGTAAAGATTGATGAGCTTTGCTTGTCCATTAATTAATAAATTAAAGTAGAAAAATTAATTATAGTTTCTAACTAGATGTATTAAAAAAGCAAATTAAATTTTTTTATTTAGAAGATTAAAAAAAAATATTTTGACACAAATTATCTAACGTTTAGAGTTAGTTTATTTTTAATTATCAATAAATTTAAAGAGGTTTCAATGACTGTAAATGTTGCAATAAATGGCTTTGGTAGGATTGGAAGAAATATATTACGTGCGATAGTAGAATCAGGAAGGAAGGATATAAAAGTTGTGGCTATAAATGATTTAGCCCCAATAAATACAAGTGTCCATTTATTGAAATATGATTCTGTTCATGGTCGATTTCCGAAAAAAATTATTGTTTTGGATGAAAAAATGGATCTAGGTTTGGGCCCTATACAGATGAGTTCTGAGAGAGATTTTGCCAATTTAAATTGGCAAAATAAAGGTGTAGATATTGTTATGGAATGTACCGGAGTTTTCACTAGTCGGGAAGGTGCAAGTGGTCATATTAAAGCGGGAGCTAAAAAGGTTTTAATATCTGCTCCAGCAAGTGATGTAGACATAACTGTGGTTTTTGGTGTTAATCACCAAAAATTAGAAAGTAATCATATAATTGTATCTAACGCTTCTTGTACAACAAATTGTCTGGCTCCTGTCGCTAAAGTTTTAAATAAAGAGGTTGGGATTGAAAATGGATTTATGACAACTGTCCACAGCTTTACTGGAGATCAACCTGTACTAGATACTGTACATGGTGATTTATATAGGACTAGGTCTGCTTCACAAAACATGATCCCAACTTCCACTGGGGCAGCCAAAGCAGTAGGATTAGTTTTACCAGAGTTGGATGGGAAACTTAATGGAATTGCTGTTAGGGTGCCAACTGCTAATGTATCGATGATTGATTTAACATTTAATGCTTTAAAAGATACTAACTCAGATGAAATAAATGAAGCTATAAGAAGTGCTTCTGAAAAATCTGATTTAAAAGGGGTGTTATCCTTTACTGATGAAAAACTAGTCTCTAGTGATTTTAATCATAATTCTCACTCATCAATTTTTCATACTGACCAAACTAAAGTTACGGGCAAAAGGCTTGTCAGAGTTCTTTCATGGTATGATAACGAATGGGGATTTTCAAATCGAATGGCGGATACAGCGGTAGTTATGGGGAAAGAACTATAAATCGAAATCATCAATTTCTTTAAAACTATTCATTATCATCGCTAAGCATGAAACTGGGAATAATGTAAAATAATTACTTTTATCTTTATTTTCTGGAATAACAGTAATCTCTTTTGAAATATTCTCATTAGAAGTTCCAATTTTCCCTTTGGGTTTCATCGTTAATCCATTTAATGACCATTTTAATCCTTTACTCATCTTAAACATTTGTTTCTCTATAGGCCAAATTGAAACACGAGTTTTTTTTGGCAACTGACAAGACCAACCACCTTTAACCCACACAAGGATGTCAAATTTACCCACTAGAACAATTTTTTTTGCTTGGTGTTTTCCGCAAATTGCAGTTAAGGTTGCAAGAGTATGATCTAATCTTTTGTCTAAGAAGCCAAAGCCAAAAATATTGTCAAATTTAAGAATTTTCAGACATTTTTGTAAATCAGTTGCATTTTGGTCAGGAAGTTTAATAATATTTAAACTTTCATCATTAATAAGCTTTTCATTAATTGAATCCATATCCCCTAAGACAGCTTCAAATTTAATGTTGTTCTTAATGAGTTTATTTGCCCCCCCATCAACAGCATATTTAGGCCATTGATTAGGCATAAATTTCAGTAAATTTAATTTAAATTTACTGTTGCCAATAATTATAGCGGTACCAAAATCATTCAAATTCTGTTTTCGTTTCATAAAATATTCAACTTGCAAAATTGTTAATTAATCATTAAAATCAATTCTGACTCTTGGGGTGCCTCATTAATTGGCTGAGAAAAACCCATTGAACCTGAACCAGTTAGTACTGGCGGAGGAAAGAGAAAGTTACCATTGAATAATGGAAATAACATCTCCCCTAAACCAGTTGCTAACCAAATTCAAATTTTGGAGAGCTAAATGCAAAAATTTATTATATTAATTAGTTTGGTTTTTTTTCAATTGTCAATTATTTCCGAGATAAAAGCAGAAGAAAATAAACTTGTAGTATACACATATGAAAGCTTTATTTCTGATTGGGGTCCAGGGCCTGAAGTTGAAAAATCATTTGAAAAGATATGTGATTGTGACCTTCAGTTTGTAGGCTTAGATTCTTCTATAGGCATACTTGGGAGGCTAAAGTTAGAAGGTTTGTCATCTGAAGCAGATGTGATACTAGGATTAGATACGAACCTAATTCATGCTGCTGAAAAAACAGGTTTATTAGTTCAACATAACATTGAAGTGTCTGACAACCGTTTGCCTATAAAATGGGATAATGAAATCTTTTTACCATTTGATTGGGGTCATTTCGCATTCATCTATGATGAAACAAGGACAAATTTTTCACCAAAGTCTTTTGAGGGTCTGATAACAAAAAAAGATTTAAAAATTGTAATTCAGGATCCTAGGACATCAACTCCAGGACTGGGCTTACTTTATTGGGTAAAATATATTTATGGAGAATCTGCAATTGATTATTGGAAAAGTTTGAGTTCAAAAATTATAACAGTTACTAAAGGGTGGTCAGAGGCTTATGGAATGTTTTTAGAAGGTGAGGCTGATATGGTTTTATCTTACTCTACATCACCTGCCTATCATATAATTGCAGAATCAGAATATAAATATAAAGCTGCAATATTTGACGAGGGACACTATTTACAGATAGAAGTTGCCGCCATAACTGCAAATTCAAAAAATCCTAAACTTGCAAAAGAATTTATGAAATTTATTTTATCCGATGAATTTCAAAAGATTATACCAACAACTAATTGGATGTTCCCAGTTACACAAGTGGAGATACCAGAAATATTTAATCAAATATCAATGCCAAAAAAAGTTCACCTTTTCCCTTTTGAAATTTCAGAAAACAATCGATCTGAATGGACTAATGAGTGGTTAAGAGCGATGAGACATTGATTCAAATCTTTGAAAAGAAAAATTCTTTTAGTATAGTTCTTGGTTTCTTATTAACATCGTTCATATTATTTTTTGTTTGCTCATCCATAATGAGCTTAATGATGGCTGGATTTGCTTGGGGGTCCTTTGACATTTACTATCAAGAAATCATCCAGGTATTAAAGTTTACTTTTTTACAGTCATTTTTATCTGTTTTTATTTCCTTCTTAATTGGATTGATGATCGCGAGGGCAATTATAAGACTTTCTTGGGGAGGATTGGAAAATTTTTTTTTATATTCCAGTAGCGTTGCTTTTACGGTTCCAACTGTTGTGGCTGGTTTAGGTATAATTAAAATTTGGGGTGGAAGCGGTTTATTATCAAATTTTATGAATGCTGTTTTTGGTGATATGTTTTTTAATTTATATGGTTTACCTGGTATTTTATTAGCACACACTTTTTTCAATATACCTTTGTACTTAAGGGTTTTTTATAATTGTTTTTCATCAGTAAAAATAAACAGCATTAAAGTTGCAACTCAATTAAATATATCTGGATGGAATTACTTTAAAATTATTGAGTGGCCAGCTATTAGGTCAGCTACTCCATTGATTAGTGGGATAGTATTTTTGCAGTGTTTTACATCATTTGCACTTGTATTAATGTTAGGGGGTGGGCCTTCAGCCAGCACTCTTGAAGTTGCTATTTATACAGCTATTAGATTTGATTTTAATTTAAATAGTGCTGCAGTTTTATCAATTATACAGATAGTTATTTGTTGCATTGTATTGATTATTTTTCGGTCGATTGATAGTAAAAATCATATTTTTTCTCAAATTAATTCTCAGTCAAATAGTAGAAAATTATTTAGTCATGAAAATATATTATTTAGAATTTTAAATTTTTATTGGATTTTGATTTTTTTCTTATTAATACTTATGCCATTGATAGCAGTCATTTTTTCAGGTTTCAATAATAAGCTTGATATAATTATTAGCTATGTTTTTATTCGATCCCTTCTTACCAGCGTTTCAATAGCCTTAATTTCTTCAGTCATTGCGATTTTCTTTTCTTTGATTTTAGTTATTGCGAGGACAAATCTTTTAATTAATGTTAAATTAAATCCTAAAATTTATAAAACTCAATTTGTGAAAGTTTTTGATATTATAAATGTTTTATATCTTGCTATTCCATCGATTGTTTTAGGAGTTGGAATATTTGTTCTACTAATAGGAAAAATTAATTATACTATTTTACCAATTATTATCTTGATTATTTCAAATGTTTTAATGTGTTTGCCTTTTACAATTAATATAATTCAATCGAAATATTTCTCATTAAATGAAAAGCATGATCGCTTATGCTCTTCATTAGGAATAAAAGGATTAAATAGATTATTCAAAGTTGAACTTCCAGCAATGAAGCCAGAGCTTGGTTTTGCTGCAGGTTTGTCAGCTTGTTTATCAATTGGAGACTTAAGTGTGATTGCTTTATTTGGAAATCAAAATTTTCAGACATTGCCTTGGTTAATGTATCAGTTTATGTCTTCCTATAAAATGAAAGAAGCCGCGGTAATTTCATTGTCATTGCTTTTAATTTGTTATACTTTTTTTTATTTTTTTGACAGAATTTTTAAAATAGAAAATGCTTAGAATCATTTCTGTGAAATTTCAATGGCCCTCCAGTAAAGAGTTATTTTATAATATTGATGTTCAAAGAGGTGAGATTGTAACTATTGAAGGTCCAAGTGGAGTTGGCAAGAGCACTTTAATCGATTTGATTTCTGGTTTTATTCAACCTTTAAGTGGGAAAATTGAATGGCTTGGAAAGGATATATCTTGTCAGCATCCCAGTGAAAGACCAATTGCTACTATTTTTCAATCTGACAATCTTTTTGACCATTTGACTTGTGAGTTTAATGCAAGTCTTGGCATTTCTCCTTCCGGAAAGTTATCATTTTTAAACCAACAAAGACTGGATAAGGTTTTTTCGGAATTAGGTATTTTTGATTTAAGAAAAAGACTGCCTAATCAAATTTCTGGAGGACAGCAGGCGAGGGTGTCTTTGGCAAGATCACTGCTTTCAGAAAAACCAATATTTCTATTAGATGAACCAGTAAGTTCTCTTGATAAGCAAACTAGGATAGAGACTTTAAAAGTATTAAAAAACACTGTAATCAAACATAGAATAACTTTAATTGTAGTAAGTCACCATGATGACGATAGAAAATTTTTAGGTGCAAGATCAATTAAATTACATTAATTATTTTGATATTTTTTTTCCAAATAGTTCTAGTTTATGATCAACAAGAGTGTAACCCATTTTTTTGGCAATTTCTTTTTTTAATTTTTCTAGATCTTCATTAATGAACTCAATAACCTCCCCCGTTTCTACATCAATCAAATGTTCATGATGTTCCCGAGTTTCCTCATATCTAGCTTTGCCATCTCCAAATTCATGTCTGTCAATTACTTTAGCATCTTCAAGTAATTTTACTGTTCTATATACAGTAGCTATAGAAACGGATTTATCTTTTATTGAAGCTCTTTTATATAATTCATCAACATCTGGGTGGTCAGTAGAATTTTCAATTATAGAAATCACTAGCTCTCTTTGGTTAGTAATTCTTAATCCTTTTTGGTTGCATTTTTTTAATAATCTGCCCATATAAACCGGTTAAAAAAGTTGAATGCCTAATATTATCATATAACAAATTATAAAATTTTTATATTTTAAAATTTAATCTTCCTGCTTTATATTTTATATATTTAAATTTTGATTATTATACGAAGGTTAGGATTTTGGACATTTTTTCTAATAAAAAAACATTATTCAATTTTTTAAAAACACTTCCAAAAGCTGATAAAAGTGCTTCTAATTTTGCTATAAGGTATCTTGAAGGATTGACAAAGCCTATAGGTTCTCTGGGCAGATTAGAGGAATTAGCTATTTGGTTGGCTGGATGGCAAGGTAATAAAAATAAACTCATTATTGATCCGGCATATTGTATTTTATTTTGTGGAAATCATGGTGTTGTTGAAGAAGGAGTTTCAGCTTATCCTTCAGAAGTAACCAAACAAATGGTTGAAAATTTTAAAAATAATGGAGCTGCTATTAACCATATTTGCGATGTTGCCGACATTAAATTAATTATTAACCCAATAGAGTTAGACAACCCAACTAAAAATATAACTAAAGAAAATGCGCTAAAAGAAAGTGAGGTTTTTGAAGCAATGAGGATTGGTTCAAACAGTATACCCGATGATGCTAAAATAATTCTTTTGGGAGAAATGGGAATCGGAAATACTACTATTGCTTCTACACTTTCTGCTGCAAGTTTTGGTGGAATGGGAAAGGAATGGGTTGGTCCAGGTGCAGGGCTAGAAAAAAATGAAATTGAATTAAAAGCTAAAATTATAGATCGGGCATTGACATTAAATTATCAAAGTAAGAATGATCCGATTACAACACTAAAGAAATTTGGTGGAAGAGAATTGGCGGCAATTGCTGGCGCAGTAATAAAATGTAGAATGAAAAGAATACCTGTAATTTTAGATGGTTTTGTATGCTCTGCTTCTTTGTCTCCATTTGTAAAACAATTTCCAGACCTCTTAGAGCACTGTCAAGTAGCTCATTTATCTTCAGAACCTGGACATTTACTTTTATTAGACTATTTTTGTATCAAACCAATACTTGATTTAGGCATGGGTTTGGGAGAAGGTAGTGGTGCTGCGACAGTTCTACCAATTTTCAGGGCAGCTATAGCAGCATACAATAATATGTCTACTTTTGCAGGTGCTGGAGTTAGTGAAAAAAAGAGGCTTTCATGAAAAAACATTCAATTGATGCATTTGAATTATTTACAGATTTAATGGCTGCTTTAATGTTTCTTTCTAGGATTCCAGTCCCTTGGGAAAAAATCAGTGATGATCCACCAGACCTTACAAGAGCTTTTTGGGCTTTCCCATTGGTTGGAATGGCTTTAGGTGCTCTTTCCGGTTTAGCAGCTTTAATTGGATATTTGTTAGGTTTGTCTGCATTTCTTTTTGTTCTGGTCGGACTTTCGATTGGTATAATTATAACTGGCGCTCTTCATGAAGATGGATTGGCTGATACCATAGACGGATTAGGGGGTGGAGACACACCTGAGACTAAATTAGAAATTATGCGTGACAGTCGAATAGGTACTTATGGAACAATAGCAGTAGTAATTTGTTTCTTGCTTCGTTTAGGAGCTTTGATAGCTTTAGCCAATGAAAGTCTGTTGTATATGTTTGCTGGATTTGCAGTTTCAGGTTCGATTGGCAGAGGCATGATAGTTTTTCTTAGATCGATGTCTGAGCCAGCCTCTGAAACAGGTCTTTCAACATTAACTGAGAAAACTGAAGGTGGAATTTTATGGGCGGCTTTGGGGATAGCCTTTTTTTCGGCTATAATTTTATGTCCTATTTGGGTTGCTATTTTTGGCTTTGCTTTATGTATAGTTTTAACCTACATGGTAAACCAACTTATTGTTAAAAAAATAGGTGGTATTACTGGAGATATTTTAGGGGCAACAGAGCAATTTTGTGAAATAGGATTTTTATTATTATTTGCCGCATTATGGGGAGTTGCGTGAAAAAGTCTTTAGGAAGACTTGTTTTTCTTATAAGACATTTTAAAGTTAAAAATCATAACAATAAAATTCCTGAATATAACACTACAGTAATTCTTCCAAAAAAACAAAGAATTCAAAAAGCCATAAATTTATTTCCCAAAGTCTCAGATTGTATTTATAGCCCTATGCTGAGGGCAGAAATCACTTGCAAACAATTTATAAATCATGGCTTAAAATATAGTAAATTAAATATTGAACCTGCTATACAGGAACAAAGATTAGGAATTTTAGAAGGGCTGTCAATATCTGATGCTTGGAAAAATATTGAAAATCATGAAAAACACTCATGGTCTTTTATGACTGCTAGCTTTGTGCCCCCAAGTGGTCCTAATAGAGAACCATCTGAGTCATTTGATCAAGTTGTGAATAGAGTAGGAGTTTATTTAAATAGTATTGATCCAAATCCCGAACTTCCACCTTTGACGATTTTCACTCATGCTGGAGTAATTCGTGCAGCAATTTCATATTGTATGGAAGTTGACCTTAATAAAGCTCTGGGATTTAAAATTAATTATTTCTCTATTACCTGTTTTGAAAAACAGCAAACTTCCTTAACAGGTGGATCTTGGCAAATTCATTATATAAATAGAGATTTAAATTAGTTATGTTTTGATATATATAAATTTAGATGATCAATGAAATAGAAAATGTAGTAATTATTGGTTCAGGCTCTGCTGGACTGACATCAGCAATTTACGCTGCTAGAGCAGGTTTGAATCCCCTTGTATTGACAGGAATTCAGCCTGGTGGACAACTAACAATAACTACCGATGTTGAAAATTATCCTGGTTTTGAGGATGTTATTCAAGGTCCTTGGTTGATGGAACAAATGCAAAAACAAGCTGAAAATGTAGGTTCAAGAATTGAATTTGATTTGGTTAAAAATATTAATATTGAAACGAATCCTTTTCATATAACAACTGATGCTGGAAAAGCAATAAATTCAAAGTCTGTAATTATTGCTACTGGGGCACAAGCACGTTGGCTTGGAATTAAAGGGGAGCAAGATTTTAATGGAAAAGGTGTTTCAGCTTGTGCTACTTGTGATGGGTTCTTTTTTCGTGAAAAAAATGTTGTTGTTATAGGTGGTGGTAATACAGCAGTTGAAGAAGCATTGTATCTCTCTAATCTCTGTAAAACAATTACAGTTATTCATCGACGAGATGAATTGCGTGCGGAAAAAATACTTCAAAATCGATTATTTAAAAAAGAAAATATTAATTTATGTTGGAATAGTGTAGCTAAAGAGGTGCTCGGCGATGAAAATGGGGTAAATGAATTGGTGGTTTCTTCAACTAAAGACGATAGTTTATCAAATATTAAAACAGATGGAGTTTTTGTTGCTATTGGTCATGATCCTGCAACAGAAATTTTTAAGGATAAAATTGAATTAGATAAAGAAGGCTATATTATTTCAAAGATTGGGAGTACTGAAACATCTGTACCAGGCATTTTTGCAGCAGGTGACTGTGTTGATAAAAAATATAGACAAGCTGTGACTGCTGCTGGAATGGGATGCATGGCTGCGCTTGATGCAGAAAAATGGCTTTCTTCAAATGGTTGAACTTAACTTTTTATTCATCAAATGAGTCAAAACTCATCAACATTGTTACTTTTAATTTGTTCTATAATTTGGGGCACAGCCTTTGTTGCTCAGACATCTGGTATGGAAACAATGGGACCTCATACTTTTACAGGAATAAGATTATTGTTAGGTGGTTTATTTATTTTACCTTTTGCGATATTAATCAATCTTAAAAAAAAAACTTTGTTAAATCCTTAAAGCATCTAATCTCTTTTAGGTTATTGTTAGGGTTTTTTCTTTGGATGGGAGCATGGCTTCAACAGGTCGCTTTAATTTATACAAAAGTAGCTAATGTTGCATTTCTCACGGCTTTATATGTTTTAATTGTTCCACTATTATTGTTTTTTATTTTTGGTAAAAAATTATCCTTATATCTTGTTTTTGCAATAATTCTTTGTGTGATAGGTACTTGGGTTTTGTTGGGGAAAAATACAGAATTAGGTTACTGGGGTGATTTGTTAGCAATTATTGGTGCAGTTTTTTGGGCATTTCATATAATTTTAATTTCTAAAGCAGGAGGTTTAAATCTTGAGCCTTCAATGACAGCAGCAGTCCATATAATTTTTGCTGGAATTTTAGGTTTAATTTCTGCTTTTTTGTTTGAGAATCCGTCAATAACAGATATTAGCGGGGGAATTATTGAACTTATATATACAGGATGTATTTCTGTTGGGATTGGATTTACTATTCAGACGGTAGCTCAAGTTAAAGTACCTGCGGCTAGAGCTTCAATTATTCTATCAATGGAAACAGTTTTTGCTGCGATAGCCGCATATATAGTTTTAGGACAGATTTTAGGCTACTACTCGATTATGGGCTGCCTTCTAATAATATCAGGTGTATTAATTGCTGAGTTGTCTAAGTCTTTGCAAAAATTTTGATTTTCTATAAATAATCTGATATTGAAAATTGTTAGTATTTCATATATTACAGGCTTAATTTTAATATTAATAATAAATTAAATGATAAATTCAATTGATAAAAATCATCATGTTAATCAAAGAAGTCTCTTACCACCGTGGCCAGAAAACTCTGATAGAGCAGTTTTTGGTTTAGGTTGTTTTTGGGGAGCAGAAAAAGTCTTTTGGGAAACAAAAGGTGTCTATGTTACTTCAGTAGGGTATGCAGGCGGGCAAACAGAAAATCCAAATTATGAATCGGTTTGTTCTGGAAATACAGGTCATGCAGAGGTTGTCGAAATCATTTTTAAACCTGAGATAGTCTCATATTTTGATTTAGTTATTAAATTTTTTGAGTCACATAATCCCACTCAGGGGATGAGACAAGGAAATGATATAGGTTCCCAATATAGATCAATTATTTTATGCGAAAATGAAGTTCAGAAAAAAACTGCTTTTTTTGTTAAGGAGAAATACAACACGAAATTAATTTCAAAGGGATATAATTCAATTACCACAGAAATTATTATCCTTAACGAGTACTTTCTTGCTGAGAGTTATCATCAACAATACCTTTCAAAAAACCCCAATGGATATTGTGGCTTAGGTGGAACCGGAATTAAATATGACCTAACTGATGTATTGGCTTGACGTAATGAGTTCACCTAACTATCATACGTTCTGAAATTAAAGGCAAAAAAATGAAAATAGCAAATTCTTTGAAAACTCTGAGATCACGCGAAAGAAACTGTCAAATAGTCAGAAGACGCGGTAGAGTATATGTGATTAATAAAAAAAATCCTAGGTTTAAGGCAAGGCAAGGTTAATAGTCTTTAATTAAATTGCATCTTAAACCATGTTAAATATTTTATTAGAATGAATTTAAATCAGTGTCACAATTTTCAAGATTTTAGAAAACTAGCAAGGAAAAGACTTCCATCGCCAATTTTTAATTATATTGATGGTGCGGCTGATGACGAAGTTACCTATCAAAGAAACACCAAATCCTATGAAGAAGTTGATTTAATTCCAAATGTTTTGTCTGGGGTTGAAAGCGTAGATATTTCAACAACAATTTTTGGAAAAAAAATTGAAATGCCAATTTATTGTGCTCCGACAGCTGTCCAACGATTATTTCATTATAAAGGTGAAAGAGCAGTTGCAAAAGCTGCTGAAAAATATGGCACTTTTTTTGGAATTTCATCTCTAAGTACAGTTAGCATTGAGGAAATAAGTGATATAATTAATTCTCCTAAAATGTTTCAATTTTATTTTCACAAAGATAGAGGACTTAATGATAACATGTTAGAGCGTGCAAAAGCTGCGAAATTTGATGTTTTAGCTCTAACTGTTGATACAATTACCGGAGGTAATCGAGAAAGAGACTTAAGAACTGGGTTCACTATTCCTCCAAAATTAACTTTATCTAGCCTAATTAGTTTTGGGATCAAACCAATGTGGCTTTATAATTATTTGACTAGCGAGAAATTTGAGTTACCTCATTTGCAAGACTATGTTTCAGAAGGAACCAATGCTGTAACATCTATTGGATCTTATTTTTCTTCAATGTTAGACCAATCTATGAATTGGAATGATGCTGAGAAACTTTGCTCTAAATGGGGAGGACACTTTGCTTTAAAAGGCGTTGTAAGTGTTGAAGATGCAAAAAGGGCAGTTGATATTGGATGTACTGGTATTATGGTTTCTAATCATGGGGGAAGGCAACTCGACGGTTCATGTTCCCCATTTGATCAAATTTCAGAAATAGTGGATGCAGTAGGCGATAAAATTGATGTAATTTGCGAGGGTGGAATCCAAAGAGGAACCCACGTTTTAAAAGCATTGTCTGCTGGTGCAAAAGCTTGCTCAGGAGGGCGGTTGTATCTTTATGCTCTTGCGGCAGCAGGAGAAGAAGGAGTTTCAAGAGCTCTAGGTCAAATGAGATTAGAAATTGAAAGAGGCATGAAGTTGATGGGATGCAAGTCAGTTAAGCAATTATCTCGATCAAATTTAAGGTACCGTTAACAACGAAGAAATAATAATGTCCAAATTTTTTGATTTATTACTTTTGAATGGGAAAGTGATGACTGGGGAAAATCATTGTCCAGATCAGTTGGACATAGGCATTATTGATAATAAAATCACTTCTATAGGTAATTTAAAATCAAAAAAAGGAAATGAAATTATTGATTGTAAAGGTTTGATAATTTTGCCTGGTATAATTGACACACAAGTTCATTTTAGAGAGCCTGGATACACTAATAAAGAAACGATAGAGGCAGGAAGCCAGTCTGCAGTTTTGGGTGGAGTAACTGGGTTTTGCGAAATGCCAAATACAAATCCTTTAACAACTAATGCAGAAGAATTAAAACTAAAATTATCTATAGCTAAAAAATCTTCTTGGTGTGACTATGCTTTTTTTATAGGAGCAACATCTAAGAATATTAACAAACTGTCTTCACTTGAAAAATTGCCCGGATGTGCAGGAGTAAAAATTTTTATGGGGTCAAGTACGGGTGATTTATTGGTTGAAGATGATGATAGTTTAGCTAAAATTTTGAGAAGTGGTTCGAGAAGAGTGGCTGTTCATGCAGAAGATGAGAATAGATTAAGACTGAGAAAAAAATTTTACAGTAAACATAAAGATGTCATTATGCACCCAGTTATTAGAGACGAATTATCATCTTTAATTGCTACAAAAAGAATAGTCAAAATCTCTCAAGAGGTTAAAAGAAAAATCCATATTTTACATGTTTCTACATCTCGAGAAATGCAATTTTTATCTGATTATAAAAACTTTACTACTTTGGAATTGACACCTCAACATCTAACCCTAACTAGCCCTCAGTGTTATAAAAAATTAGGCTCTTTGGCTCAAATGAACCCTCCAATTAGAAGTATTTATCACAAAAGGGCATTATGGAAAGCATTAGATTCTGGCATGGTTGATGTGATTGGTTCGGATCATGCGCCACATACCTTGAAAGAGAAAAAAGGAAATTATCCTTTTACGCCAAGTGGTATGCCGGGCGTTCAGACCATGCTTCCAGTCATGTTAGATCACTTGTCAAAAGAAAGAATTAAATTATCTAAAATTGTTGAACTATTAAGTACTGGGCCATCTAAAATTTATAGAATGTTTAAAAGAGGAAAAATTAAAAAAGATTATATAGCTTCCTTAACTATAGTTGATTTAAACTTGAAAAAGAAATTTAACAAAAAAGATATTAAAAGTCTATGCGGTTGGTCTCCATTTGAAAATAACGTTATAAAAGGTTGGCCAGTAATAACAATTATCAATGGATCAGTAGCTATGAAATATGGTCAATTAGTTCGACGACCCAAAGTACAAGAAATTAAATACTCTAAATAATTTATTTAATTTTTTGAGAGTAAAAGTCATTTCCTTTGTCATCAATAATTATAAAAGCAGGGAAATTCTCAACTTCTATTTTCCAAATGGCTTCCATGCCCAATTCAGGGAATGCTATAACTTCAATATTTTTTATTGAATCTTTCGCAAGTTTGGCTGCAGCACCCCCAATACTACCTAAATAAAAACCACCATATTTTGCACACGAATCTCTTACTTCAGGAGACCTGTTACCTTTAGCAAGCATAATTTTGGAACCACCAGCTTCTTGAAATTTTTCTACGTAGCTGTCCATCCGGCCCGCTGTTGTAGGGCCAAATGATCCTGAGGGCAACCCATTTGGTGTTTTAGCTGGGCCAGCATAATAAACAGCCTTATTTTTGAAATAATCTGGTAACTCTTCACCATTTTCCAGGCTTTCCAATAATTTTGCATGGGCGATATCTCTTGCCACAATTAAAGAGCCAGAAAGCAACAATTTAGTTTTTATTGGGTATTTTGTTAAAAGTGACAGAATGTCTTCCATAGGAAGGTTAAGATTAATTTTGACTGATTTTTCAGTAAGTTCTTCATTATTGATTTCAGGTAAATATTTGGCCGGGTTTTTTTCTAATTTTTCAATAAAGACACCTTGGTTATTTATTTTAGCTAGCACTTGTCTGTCAGCTGAACATGAAACCCCTATCCCTATAGGGCATGAAGCCCCATGTCTAGATAATCTAATAACTCTGACATCGTGACAGAAATACTTTCCTCCAAATTGAGCTCCAATACCCATTTCTTGGGTTAATTTCATAATTTTTTCTTCCCAATCTAAATCTCTCCAAGCGTGCCCAGAAATACTTCCCTTTTTAGGTAAATTATCTAAATAACGAATTGAAGCAAGCTTTACCGTTTTCATTGTATATTCTGCGGAAGTTCCCCCAATTACAATTGCCAGATGATATGGGGGGCAAGCAGATGTACCAATATTTATTATAGCTTCATACAGAAATTTTTCCAAAGACTGAGGATTAAGAATGGATTTTGTTTTTTGAAATAAAAATGATTTGTTTGCTGAACCGCCACCCTTTTGAATAAAAGCAAATTTATACTCACTTCCTGAAGATGAATAAATTTCAACTTGAGCGGGTAAATTTGTATTTGTATTTTGTTCTTCAAACATTGAAGTGGCCGATAGTTGACTAAACCGTAAGTTTCTTGATTGATAAGTATTAAAAATACCTTTAGAAATAAACTTAGCGTCATTATCACCAGTGATGACCATTTCACCTTTATATCCAAGAACTATAGCCGTACCTGTATCTTGACACATAGGCAAAATTCCAGCTGATGAGATGTTGGCGTTTTTTAGCATTTCTAATGCTACATATTTATCATTTGCTGAAGCTTCGCTATCCTGAAGAATTGTCTGGAGTTGTTTTAAATGTGTTGGCCTAAGTAGATGAGATATGTCTCCAAAAGCTCTTTCAGATAAAAGTTCCAATACTTCAGGATTTATAGTAAGGATAGTTTTATTCCCAAATTTTTCCTCTTTGATTCCTTCTTTAGTTATCAATTCATATTCTGTTTCGTCTTTATCAATTGGGAATGTTGGGCTGAAGATGAAATTACTCATATTAAATCAACGTGTCTTTCTAAAGTTATCTAAAGATATAACTTCGCCAGAATTATTTTTTTTATTTTTTGAGTTTTGATTAGGTTTGACTTTAGGATCTTTTTTTGAACTATTATTTTTATGAATTTTTTCTTCTTCAATTTCTTTATTTAAAGATGCAAATTGAAGAGCAAAGTCTGTAGAGGGGTCAGTGAATTGGGTAATGGAATCAAATGCAATTTTTAAATTTTCATGTTTGCCATTAAAAGAAAGTGTTACGGAAAAGCTGTCTTCTTCTAATTTAAGATTCCAAAATTGATGTTGGAGGACGATTGTCATTTCATCTGGATAAGTCTCTAGAAATTTTTGAGGTATGTTTACATTAGGATGATTTGTTTTAAATGTTATAAAGAAATGATGATTGCCTAGGTCTTTTTCATCAATTGTAAATTGA
>MDSZ01208288.1_pt1 | contig 16655 bp, 18 predicted proteins | sample 811201 | NCBI WGS metagenome assembly MDSZ01 (sample SAMN05326647, study PRJNA326480) | marine metagenome | isolation source: seawater | place: Indian Ocean: North | collected 2010
TATATGTTGTCCAATGATTAAAAATTTATCTTCTTTGAAGTTTAATTTAATATTCTCTAATATCTGCTTTTCGGACTCCTCAGGAAAAATACTTTTTTCATTAACTAATTCGGACCAATTATAGATAACTAAAATTTTAGAATAATTATCTATGTCTTTTTTTAGTTCTCCTGAAAGATAGTTGTATATGTTTTCACATTTGTCGGTATTATAGTTTTCAATCTTTAATTTTTTATAATCTAGAAATGGCGGACAACCGGTAACTGAAATATAGCTAAAGCTGTATTGCTCATCGTTTACTTCTGAAAAACCTTTATATATGTTTTGAGCCAAGCTCGAACCAATTACTAATATATTTTTCTTTTCTTTTTCTTGTAACATACAGTTATCAATTTTTGATAAATCATCAGGTAAAAATTCAAAAAAGCACTCTTTTTTTATTTGAAAATCAGTATCAAAAACATAGTTTTCATAAATTGGATTTAATTTTTTAAGCGGAACTAAAGGTGAAGCTAAGACCAAGACTATGCCAATTAAAGCTAAATTAATTTTCAAAAATTTATCTGTTTGGATCTTATTAATATCTCTAAAAGGTTCCTCAATATATTTCCAAGTCACAAAGCTTAAAGCTATTGATATTGTGATTAGTAACACTGGCAATAAATCAAAATAGGGAACAATTTTTAGTGATAAATCAAAATAATTTCTTATTACAAATAATGGAAAATGTATTAAGTATAAGCTGTAACTAATCTTTCCTAGAAAATATAAAATTTTTGAATTACTTATTACGTTATCGTCATATTTTTTTGAAGACATAATATATAAGGAAGTTCCAAAAATAGTTGGTAAAGTTCCAAGTCCAGGATGTTTAAGTGAAGAATTAAAAAATAAAATACTTCCAAGAATAGTTAACAAACTTACTATGAATATTTGTGAATTAAATTTTTGTACTGGTTTTAAAAAATTCAATAAAACACCAACCAATAATTCCCAAAGTCTTGTGTGAAGCCAATAAAAATTTGTTACTTCAATACAGTTTGAAGATGGACAATCAAAAGGAAGATTGTAGAAATTTAATGATGCATAAAAAAAACTAAGAAATATAACTGCAAAAATAATAAATTTAATTTTTGTTCTAAAAAAATAAAATTTATAAAGAAAAAATATAAAAACTGGAAATAATAAGTAAAATTGTTCCTCAACACCAAGTGACCAAAGATGTGAAAGTGGTAGTATTTCTGTCTCTAATGAAAAATAATCGTTGTTTTGCCAAAAAAATATGTTTCCTGTAAATGAGATAATATATAAAAGTGATTCTTTTAAGGAAGTGAAGTCTTTTGGTAGCAAAAGAAAATAGTTTAAAAAATAAGTAAATAGAACTGTCGATAAAAGTGCTGGAAATAACCTACGTATTCTCCTTGAATAAAACCTAATAAAACTAAAGTTATTTTCATTTAGATCTGTAAAAATTATATTTCCAATAAGGTACCCACTTATAACAAAAAAAATATCAACTCCTAGAAACCCTCCCTTGAAAAGGGAATATTTAGAGTGATACAAAAGAACAACTAATACAGAGATTCCCCTTAGAGAGGTTAAAGATTTGGAATATATAATTTTTTTCAATTTTGATTATTTTACTAATATTATAAAAATTTTAATCAACAGCTTTCCATAGATGTAAAGAAGCTATTGTTTTGTATGGAGACCAAACACACGCATAGTCATCATAATTTTTCAATTCACTATCTTGTTTTATCATACCTAAATTATTCATTGCCATTCTTAAACCTGCATCCCTTGATGAAAATATATCTAATCTTCCTAAACAAAAAATTTCAAACATGTTTATTGACCATGGACCTATTCCAAAAACAGATAATAACGTTTTATGTAATTCTTCATTATTTAATTCTGATAACTTAACAAAACTCTTACTTAAATAAATATTTGAAAGATCTTTAATTGTTTTTGCTTTATTAGTGCTCAAACCAAGTTTTTTTATATTATCAATTGTTAAATTACTAAAGTTTGATTCATTTAAAAATTTTGTATCAAAATTTTTTCTAATATTATTAAAAATGGTATTTGCAGCAGATGTAGATATAAACTGTGAAATAACTATTCCAACTAAACTATCAAATTGATTCTCTTTATTTGGTTTAAATTTTATATGACCATTTAAGTCAATGATTTCTTTTAGCTTTCTGTCTTTTTTTCTTAAATATTCTTCTTTTTTTGAAAATTTCATTTTAAAATGACAAAATCATCTATCTTAATTCTGATTTGTATTTTCCACTTCTTGATCCTTGATAAAAGATTGATGGAAGGCACCACTTTACTTTGAGATCTAAATTAGATATTTGATAAGCTAATTCCCAGTCTGATATTAAATGAAAAGGAATGATGTTGTTATAAATAGTGTTAGCAGCCTGTTTCTTGATAAAATAAGCTTCGGCGCAATTTGTTGCGGGATGTTCAACATCATATAGTTTTCTTCTAAAGGTTTTTTTACCTACTTTGTTTTTAATAAATCCCTTTCCGATCCCTTCTCCGATAAATAGCAAATCCCAATCATCATCATTTTTTAATATTTTTTTAATATTCCTTTTATATCTAAAATTATTTAAAACATCATCTTCTACAATTAAAGAAATGTTCTCATCTTGTAAAGATGCTAATTTTATTGCTTCAATGTGTTTTAATGTACATGAAACCTCTGCATCGTTTAATTCTCTAAATTCTGTATCTTTTTGCCATAAATATGTTTTTTTTTCATATTTTTCTTTATTTTTTTCGTAAAAATTTTCTAAATTGATAGATGTAAGATACTCTTTATCAAAATCAGTAATGTAACTTAAATCAAAAAAACTATCGTTAAAAATTTTTTCGATACTAATTTTTCTATCAACTAACTTTGTGTAATGTATAACATAAACTTTGAGAGGATGAATTTTAGTAATAATATTTGATTCTAATACAAGTAATTGTTTGAAAGTAAAGATTTTAAATTGAATATTCTCTATTGTTTTGATAAAAATTATAACAAACAGGCTTTAATTTCAATAACAAGCATCATTAAAAACAATGACTGCAATATAAATTTCTACATTATCCATAATGAACCAGATACATTTAATAAATATATGGAGCTATTGGTAAAGAATAAAAAAGTAAAAATACATCTAATTAAATACGTGAATACTAGAAATATAAAGTTACCTTTCAAAAAAGATGATCATGTTTCTGATGCTACGTATTATAGAATTTTCATCACTGATTTTATTGATTCAGAATTAAATAATATATTATATTTAGATGCTGACGTAATATGTATTAAAAACATCGAGAGTGATTATCTAAAAATATTCGAAAAATTAGAAAAATCTAGTCATACAGTAGCAGTACATACAGATGCAACAATTAATAAAAAAAATATTGATTTCTTTAACAAACTAAATATAAATAAATCATATTTCAATGCAGGAGTAATGTTTATAGATTTATCTAAATGGAGAAAAGAGGATTTTACAGATAAACTTATTTCAAAACTTCAGGAAATTAAGGACGATATAGTATATTGGGATCAAGATGTACTAAATTCATACATAAATGGTAGCTATCTTGAAATTGATAAGTCTTTAAATTGTCCAGTTAGTATTTTCTCTAATGTCGAGATAAACGAAATTAACAATGAAATGAAGCTTCTTCATTACTCTGGAAGTAATAAACCATGGACCATAAACGGAGGCATAGATGTTAAATCAAATTATTATCATAAAATCTATTTCGAAATTTTTAACGAATACCACATAAATGCTGGATACAAGCGTATGGATTTATATAAATTAATTTCTAATATATTAAATTTAAAAATTACCAAATTACAGTACCCTTTCAAATATACCGTTCAAGCTATGAAGACGATTTTCAATTAAATGAATAAAAAATTAAGAATTGATTTCACTGGTTTTTGGCCCAATTTTAAAAAAAATGACAATTATTTTTTCCATTTATTGAAATCTGAATACGAACTAACTATAGATCAAGATAGTCCAGATATTTTATTTTATTCGGTTGATTATGCAAACAAGAAAGAACACTTGAAAAAAAATTATACGAATTCAAAAAAGATTTTTTATACCGGTGAAAATATAGAACCAGATTTTAATAATTGTGATGCGGCATTCTCATTTGTTGAAAATTCAAATAAGTTAAATTACAGATTGCCATTATGGGCTTTACACATAAATTGGTTTGGAGTTAAACATAACAATAAGAGAGACCAGTCATATTTAATTGATAAAGAATCTTTGGTCAATAAAAAGTATGTTAAAAGACCTAACAACAATTTTTGCTCATTCTTAGCAAGTAATAATTCTGGGGAACGATTAAATTTTGTAAAAAAACTGGATGCTTATAAAAGTGTTGATTCAAGTGGAAAATTATTTAATAATACCAAAAAAATTATAAAAGGTAGAGGGGATCAAAAATGGAAAATCAAATATTTATCAAAATTTAGATTTAACATTGCTTTCGAAAATACAATTGGAAATGGGTATGTGACCGAGAAAATCATTCACCCAATGTCAGTAAACAGTATTCCAATATATTGGGGTTCTCCTTTTGTAAAAAATGATTTTAATGAAGAAAGTTTTATCTACGTAAATGACTTTGAGAACTTTAACAAAGTAGTTGATTATATAATGTTGCTTGAAAATAATTTAGAGTTATATTTGGAGAAATTAAACCAACCTATTTTTAGAAATAATAGTTATCCAGAATATATTCTGCCGTCAAATGTACTTAAATTTATAAAACAAACAATAAATGATTAAGGTATCAACAGCATAAAAATGACAAAACCAAAAAAATATTTTTTAACTTACGGCACTAGCGAGTTCAATCTCCAAAAAAAACACTTATGCAACCTTGCTAAAAAATTAGATTTCTTTGACGAAACAATTGCTTTATCACCAAACGATTTAGATGTAAATTTTAAAAATAAATATAGTGAAATTCTTTCACAATCCACAGGTGGGGGTTTTTATCTGTGGAAATATAAAATAATTAAAGATTCTCTGTCTCAATTAAAAAAAGATGACATCCTTTTTTATTTAGACGCAGGATCAAGTATAAATTATCAAGCAAAAGACAGATTTAATTATTATTTAGAGATGCTTTTGTCAAATAACAAGACTCACCTTGCATTTAAACAGCATCATCTAAAAGAAAAGTTTTGGACTCATAAAGAGTTGTTTAAGTACTTCAATATGAGTGTTGAAGGAAGCGAGGGTGAAAGTGGACAATTTATGGGAGGAGTACAAATGTATAAGAACTCTTCAAACTCAATTGATTATTTAAATTCATTTGAAAAAGTAATTGATGATGATGTTTTATTGATAACAGATCATTACGTCCAAAATAAACAAATTGAAGGATTTAAGTATCATAGGCACGATCAAAGTATTTTTAGTTTATTAAATAAAATTCATGGATGTGAAGAAATTGACTCTCGTGAAACTTATTTCAAAGAAAATCCAAAAGATCAGTACAGTTTCCCTATTCTTACTATTAGAAAAAGAAAATATAAATTTTTGAATAAGCTCTTTTTTTACCTCTCCTATTCGTACAGTATTAATAAAACTATATTCTTTAAAGAAAAGCCGAGCTTGATTGAAAAAATTATTTATAAAGTTTCAAAAAAACTGTACAAAAGTATTTATTAAAAATTTACAAAATCTATTTTTACCAGTTTCTACCATCTCCATGATTATCATCAAAATAGAAAAGTGGTTGGTCAACATAAATTAAATCTGTCATTTGTATCAAGCCAAGCCAGCAATCATAATCAGGTGCATTTGTGCTAGGAACAGCTCTAAAATTTCCAAAAGTATCGAGCAGTTCTTTATTAACCATAACGCTAGAAGCGATGCAACAATTATGTATTTTTAAAAATTCGTGGTCCCAAATTTTTGGAAAACTAAAATTGTTTCTATAAAAATTCTTTAATGTTTTATTACTAAATTTTGAATTTTTATAAATATTTTTTATTATTTTAAAATGCTTTTCTTGGTTATAAAGTAAGTACTTTTTGTTAGGATCGTAAGCTCCTTTTCCCCAATAACCCTCTGTAGATGAGAATTGTATATCAGATTCTAATATAGCCTTAAGTTGAACTTCTAATTTGTCGGGAAGCCACATATCATCATCATCAAGAAAAGCTAGGTATTCTCCATTAGCCTCTTTGATGCCAAAATTTCTAATATAACCATCTGAAACAAAACCAATCTTTTTTCTATGGTTTTCTTTAAATGTTATTAGGTTGATATTATCGGGTAATTTATTTTCGTAGTATTCTTTTTGCTCAGATCCATCGTTAATTACTATTATTTCAAAATTTTTATAGGTTTGATTCAAAACACTATTTATAGCATTTTGTAAATAATAAAACCGATTATATGTTGGGATTATTACGCTTACAAGCTTGTCCATATCTCCATGATAGAAAAACAAAATTATTTTCACTAATAATGTATTATTTTTTTAAAAGAAACAAAAAATTAAATTGATAAAAAATAAAAAAAAATTCTCTATATCAAAAAAATTTGCAATTGTTGATTTAATGGGGGGCTTGGGAAATCAAATATATCAAGTATCACTTGCTAAATATCTAAAAGACTTAGGCTGCGATGTAACTCTAAATCCATTCTGGTATGAAAACCGAAAAAATTTTAAAGATGGTACAAGTAAAAGAGAACTTGGATTTGATCTAGAAATTTTCAATTTCAAAATTCTTTCCAAATCTAAATATGTTGTACTTGAAATTATTAATAAAATCATAATGACTAGATTGTTCAATAAAATTAGAAACAAATTAACACTCCCATACAAATTACATGAGGGTCAAAGTTTAAATGAGGAGGATTTAACATATATAAATAGATTCTCAGGTTATTGGCAAATTGAACCCGATATAAGAAAAAACCTAAATTTTTTAAAGACATCGATAATTAATAATTATGAAAACCCTATGGATGATGAAAAGATTAAATCAAATATTTTGGTACACATAAGAAAAGATGACTATGAAAATATTGATGAGATTCTTCCAGATAGATATTTCCAACTAGCTCTAGAAAAATTAAATAGTTTTGAAAATAGAAAATATGATATATTTACAGATCAAACAAGCGTTGATATGGAAAATAATTTATACAAAAACGCATCAAATGTTTATACAAGTTCGAATCCTTTAAGTGATTTTTTAAAAATGCTTAATTACAAAACTTATATAATTTCAAATAGCAGCTATTCATACATGGCTGCATTACTTTCAAATTCTCAGCGGCCTACGGTTGTATATCCTTCGCCATGGTTCAAAAATATACAACATAGCCCATTATTTGATTCCGAGTGGAAGAAAATTGAATATTTAGAATAAAAATAAATATGAATAAATAATAAAATTTATTCCATTTTGAAATTTACTATTATTCAAAAATTGTCCACGGCGCATTCCCCGATTCCCAGTAATCATTTAATCTTAAATACTCTCTGTAAGTATCCATTGGTTCAAAATATCCATTATGAATATATGAGTAAAGTTCTTTATCTTTTGATAAAGAATGCAACGGATCCGATTCTAGAATAGAATCTGTAGTTAAATAATTAATAAAATCCTTCTTGAAAATCATAAAACCTATGTTTACAAAATCTTTCAATTTAGGTTTTTCCTCAAAACTCTTTACTAGAAAATTTCTATCAAACTTTACGAGACCAAATCTTGACACAGGATTTGAAACTGTGATAGTCCCGATTCCATTGTGGGAATTGTGAAAATCAATTAAATTTTTTATATTTATATTTGCAAGTCCGTCTCCATAGGTAACAATAAATTGATCTTCGAGTAAATTTTCTACTTGTTTTAAGCGACCACCTGTATTTGTATCTAAACCTGTGTTTATAATTTTTATATTTTTAAAACTTTCAAAATAACTTTCGATTTTTTCAGATAGATAGCCTGTCAATATTAAGAATTCAAAATTATTAAATTTGTTAAAAATTTCAATTAGATGTTCTAAAACAGGAATATCTCCAATCCTTACCATTGGTTTTGGCAAGTCTTCAGTCATTTCTTTCATTCTTGTACCTTTTCCACCAGCAAGAATAACTACTTGATTAATTTTCATATATTTGTTTTATATGAATTATAAATGAATCAGCTTTAAATTACTTCGATGATGTTATTTGAATTTTGATGGTTTAATTTATATAAGAAATACACTAAATATTACAATGAAAGAACAAGTGGATACAGCAAATCCTTTTTTAACATTTGCTATTTCATTACATGATCGAGGAAAAATTGGAAATACTTTTATTAGGGAGCTACTTGAAAGTATCAATAATCAATTATATAAAAATTTTGAGGTCGTAATCTCTGATTCAAGTAACAGATCTGATTATTCAAAAACTATTGCTTCGTTTGAAAACTCTTTAAATATAAAACATTTAAGCTCTGGATATTCTCATATATCTGACAATATCAACTTCGCTATAAAAAATAGTAAAGGTCAATATATAAAAATCATGTTTTCTGATGACTTAGTTCTATCGAGATTTTTAACAACTTACTTATTATTAATTTATAAAATTTTTAAAAAAAAATGGGTTTTATTTTCAAGTTATGATTTTAAAAGAGATGAGAATGTCTATTTTGGAATAATCAATGGAAGAAAGCCAAAGTGGAATGATAAATTACTTTATGGAATAAATACAATTAGTAGTCCTTCTGTAATATCATTTGTAAATTTTGAAAATAACTTATTTGATAATAATTTAAATTTATTGATGGATTGTGAGTTTTACTTTAGATTAAAAGAAAAATACGGAAATCCTTATTATTCTCATAGGTTCTATATTGGCAATAGGATTCATTCTGAACAGTGGCAAAATACTATCTCGCAAAAATCTAGGAAAATTGAAATGGATTATGTAAAAGATATTCACGATAAATGATTATTAAGGAATTAAAATTAAGAAATTAAATAAAAACACGACGCTGTTGATAACTGGAGGAACGGGCTATATCGGCACAAATTTAATTAGGCAACTTTATAAATATGCAGATTCAATAATATTGACCAAAAATATTGACTACGACTCTTACTATTTTTCAACATTAGATAATAAAAAAATTGATTACAGTTTTTTTAATAAAAAAGATATAGTTTTAATCCATCTAGCAACCTATTATTCAAAAAATAAAAAAGATTCAAAAAAAATTCATTTATCTAATGAATTATTTGGACAAAAACTTTTAATGACTTTATTTGATTTTAAATTAAAAAAAGTTATTTATTCAAACACGATGTTTAAATATTATTCAGATGACAAAATAAGAAGTTTGGAATATACAGAATCTAAAAATAATTTTTCTAGATTTGTTGAAAAAGAAACATCAATAAGAAATATAGATTTTGAAGAGATTTTTTTTGATAATTCTTTTGGAAATTACGATACAAGAAATAAAGCAATTCCAAATATTTTAAATGCGGTATCAATTAACAAACCTAATCCAATTAAAAATCATAATAGGTATATAAATTTGATACATGTTGATGATATTGTTGAAAGAATAATTATTTCAATTAATAGTAAAAATTCAAATTCATCATCATTTATTAATGAAAATATGGTTAATTTGGAATCAATTTACAATTTTCTGACAAATTATAAAAAAAATAATGAGATTAAAACTGAATTATTAAAATTCTGCAAAAATGACTATATAAAAGATTGTCCTAGTGTAAATTTAAGTGGAATTGCACTTAAAAGATTGGATTATGCTTTAACTAATGAGCTCAAATATTATGAAAATAGAAAATTTCTCTAAATCTTTTTCGGATGTAAAAGTTTGTTATGGAAATAGATTTAGTGATGATAGAGGATTTTTAAATAAAAACTTTTTTGGTGATGAATTTAAATTTTTGATGCCAAGTATTGATGAGGTATTTTATAGTAGTTCTAAAAAAAATGTTATAAGAGGGATGCATCTTCAGAAAAAACCAAACGAATTAAAAAAATTAATTTACTGTATAGAAGGTGAGGTCTTAGATGTATTTATAGATGTAAGACATAACTCAAGTACATTTGGGGAATTGGGTTCAATAAAGCTCAAAGAAAACGACAATCTATCAATTTTTTTACCAGAGGGATTTGCTCATGGCTATCTAACATTAAGTAAAAATTCTAAAGTTTTGTATCTACAATCGGGTATTTATTCAGCAAATCATGAGATAACTATTAATCCCTTAAGTATCAAATTTGACTGGCCAATCAGTAAACCTATTTTGTCAAAAAAAGATATGAATTCAATTAAATTCGAAGAATTTTTAAAAGTTTAATCGCTGATGTTTTTAGATAAATCTACATTAATGAAAATTCCCTTAATTTATTATTTATTTTGTTACTTTAAGCTAAATGATTTTAGTTTTAAATATATAGGGAAAAATATAATAAACACTGGCTGGTGTGAAGCTACAAGTTATTTCAAGATAAAGTTACCTGTTAAAAACATCTATGCATCTATAAAGAGAGATGGAAACATTATTAATAAAAATATATTAGAAACACCACATTATAGTTTTGTAAGCTCAAATCAAGGTAAACAAGATTATTTCGACTACAAGGAAAAAAATTTCAATTTAGAAAAAAAAGATGTAGAAAAAAAATTCAATGATTTGATTACATCTGTTATGAATGATGGCCTTAGAAACAACATTTTAATTGAAAAAAATATTGATCTAATAAATAAAAAAGAAGCAAAAATATTAGATGGAGTGCACAGATCAGCAGTTTTACTATCTTTGGGTAAAGATAATATTGAATGTTTCATTGTACATAAAACAAAAGCAATAAAAAATAAATAGCAAAATTAAGATTAGATCTTTAAATTTTGTAAAATTAGTCTTTATGGACAACACTGAAAAGCTTCAATCACTAGAAAATGAAATACTTGCCTTGGTTGAGGAGTATTCAAATATCAAACACCAAAAAATAGATTTTTTACCCCAGATTTCATCAGTTCCAATAAATGGAAGAGTCTTTGATAGTGATGAAGTAAAAGAACTTGTAAAAGCAAGTTTGGAGTTTTGGCTTACTGATGGTGAATATTCAGAAAAATTTTCATCCAAGATGTCTGAATATTTAGGTATGAAGTTTGTTAGGATCGTTAATAGTGGTTCTTCAGCTAACCTTGTTGCACTTTCAGCACTTACTGATATAAAGATTAAAAATCATATTAAACAAGGAGATGAGGTTATTACTTCAGCTGTTGGATTTCCAACCACTGTAAATCCAATATTTCAGAATGGTCTTATTCCAGTGTTTGTTGATAGTGTCATAGGTACTTATAATCCAACCGCAGATATGATAATCGAGGGATACTCGGAAAAAACCAAAGCAATATTTTTAGCACACACTTTAGGCAATCCTCTTGAAATAGAGAAAATTAAAGATTTCTGCGAAGATAAAAAATTATGGCTTATCGAAGATAATTGCGATGCACTTGGTTCAAAATATAACAATAAACTAACTGGAACTTTTGGAAATATATCTACCTTGAGCTTCTATCCTGCTCATCATATAACGATGGGAGAAGGTGGAGCAGTAATAACTGATAGTACTAAGTTAAAACTTTCAATAGATTCTTTTAGAGATTGGGGTCGTGACTGTTGGTGCAAAAGTGGCCATGATGATACATGTAATAAAAGATTTGACTGGCAACTTGGAGAGCTTCCATATGGTTACGATCATAAATTTACATATTCGAACATAGGATACAATTTAAAAGCAACCGATCTACAAGCATCTATTGGTTATGCTCAAATGGATAAGCTTGAAAATTTTATTAAATCAAGAAAAAGTAATTGGAATATAATAAATGATTATATATGTACTAAATCAGACTATTTCATTCCCCACATCCCAACTGAAAATTCTGAACCGAGCTGGTTTGGATATGCAATAACTGTAAAAGAAAATCGCTTCTTTAATAGAGATGAACTTGTAAGATTTCTAAACGAAAACAGGATTGGAACAAGATTGATGTTTGGAGGAAATCTAATTAAACAACCAGCTTATCAAAATAAAAATTATAGAGTTGTTGATGATACACCTAATGCAGATATTGTTATGAATTCAACATTTTGGATAGGTGTTTATCCTGGTCTTAGTAAAGAAATGATTGATTATATGCTTGAAAAATTTGAGGAGTTTTTATCCAATAAAGAAGCTAGGAATTAATCCAATATAGTTGCTTATCTATTGCATTGGTTTCAATCAACTTTCTAAGTAATTCGACCCTTCTCTCACTCCCTTTTAACTCATATGTCTTGAGGTTTTCAATTAAATCAACAATTCCATCTTTAAGATTGTATTTAATTTTATAATTAGGAAAATAGGTGTTGAGTTTTTCGAAATCTAAACTGTAGGACCTCTGATCTGAATCTTGATCTCCAAATGTTATTTTTGTAAGATTTAAAGACTCACCAACTCTTTCAGCAATTTCTTTTATTGAAAAATTCATATCATCGCTTCCTATATTAAATATCTCTTTATCAAGATTTCTTTTGTCTTTCAATATAAGATCAATTATTGAACAAATATCATGAATATGTACTATTGGCCTTCTTGGTGTACCATCAGAAAGAAGATTTATCTCCTTATTTGTTATACCGCCATAAGTTAGATCGTTGACGACTAGATCAAGTCTTAAATTATCTGAATATCCAAAAGCTGTAGAATTCCTGAGTATTATTGTTTCGAAACTAAAGTTATTTGATTTTATAAAATTTTCGTTTTTTACCTTTGCTTTTGAATAAGCAGTTAAGGGGTTTAACGAAGAGCCTTCATTCATTACACTATCTGAAAATCCATAAACACTTGCTGAAGACATATATATAAATTTTTTAACTGTCGTTTTATCAGCTAACGATAATAGATTTTTGGTAGCAACATGATTTATGTCTTCAGTTAAGTTAATATCTAAATCTCCTAATGGATCATTTGAGAGTTCCCCCATATGGACTATAAATTGAATATCGTTAAGATCTTCTTTTGATATTTTTCTTATATCTTTTACAGTTAAAATAAATGGCTCGAATTTGTTCTTTGAAATATATTTGTAGTAATCTGTGTCAACTACATTAATTTTGTAAGAATTATGATAGTTCTTGATAAAGTATGACCCAATATAACCAAGTCCACCCGTCAATAATATATTATTCATAAAACTTACACTTTCTTGTTTAGATAGGAAAAATAATAATTATATGTCATTTTAAGTCCATCTTCAAAAGTAGTCCTATTCTCCCAATTGAATTTTGCTTTTGCCTTTGTGCAATCAAGTAGAAGTTTTTTTGTTTCTTTATTTGTATCTTTTTGATTAAATAATACATCCGGAGAATTTGGACTCAATTCAGAAATAAAATGTATGATTTCTTGTATTGAAAAGTCTTGTTCTTGAGAAAAATTATATGTTTCACCAAATATTGAACTATCCTTATCCAAAATATGATCAAAAAGTATATTGTTCACATTTACAGCTTCTTCTATATACAAAAAATCTCTACGAAAATCTAAGGTTGACCTAAGTTGTATTTCTTTATTAGTAATAAATGATTTCATTAAATATGGAATGATCCTATTAAAATCAAAATCATACGGCCCATAGTAGTTGGCACATCTAAGATTGATTGTTTTTATTCCATAATGAAAATTATATGAATTTGAAATTACTTCTTGTGTCAACTTTCCTACATCATAAATATGGTCTGGAAATAATTTCATATCTTCTCTAAACGGTGATTTATTATTCGCATAAACTTTATCGCTAGAATGATTAATGTAAGCAGCATCCGAATTTTGAATTCTGATTGCCTCTAATATATTCAATGTAGTTAATGCACTTGATTCAAAACTTTCTTTTGGGTTTGTTGTGCTTTTTGAAACATCTACCAAACCTGTTAAATCCACTACTATATCGGGATTGACATCTTCTAAAAGTTTTACAACATCATTGAAATTTAAGACATCAATATTTACTGTTTGTACCTTTTCATTTACTTTGTTTATAAAAAATCTTGATACTTTTTTACTATTTCTATAATTTACAGTTAAGTCATAACTATTTTCGAGACTTAAATTTTCAGATATTGCACTTCCTAAGTAGCCAGTACCACCAAAAATGAGGACTTTAGGCATGTTTTCCTATCTATTAATTAGAAATTTTATAAATTTGTTATAAAATATTATTTTAATTTTAACTTATAAACTTAAGTTGTTCGAATAATTATTTTTCATTCTTTTGTTAGGCTTAAAGTAAAGCAACAATCATAAATATTTTCTTTAGGGGTAATATTGATTATTTAAGTTATTAATTAAAAATAAATTATAATATGGAAAAAAATAAAATTAGCTACAAGTGGATAGGTAAAGATTTCGAAGAAAATAAGCTTTACTGGAAAGATCGCTCCACAGATGAAAATTTAAAAATAAGAATTGATAATCTAAAATTGCTTAATCAATTATTGGTGGAAAACGATATATTTTATTTTTTAGAAGGAAATACTTTAAGATCAATTTTTAGAGAAAATAAGCTAGACGTAGAAGACCACGATGATGATCTTGGAGTTTTTATAAAAAGTAAGAGAAAACTTATAAATCTCGAAAAAGAATTGAACAAATTTGGATTCTTAATTATTAGAAGTAATAAAGATATGATATCTGTCTATAGAAATAAAAGATATATTGACATATGCTTATTTAAAAAGTCTTTACTTTATATTGGGTATGGACAAAAAGCTTTTCCAAAAAAATATTACAGATCATTTAAAAAGTTGAGTTATGAAGATATCGAATTTAATATTCCAGCGTTAGCGGAAGATTTATTGAAAACAAGATATGGAAATAAGTAATAACTTCGATGATTTAGATTTTTTCTTAAATAGAGCATATCTTGCTCACATTTCGAATTCTAAAGATTGGTATTCTCATCGAGAAAATATTCTAAAAGAATTTTTACAGATTCTTCAAAAACTAGAAATTAATTATTATTTTGACGGAGAGACCTACCAAGATTTAGTGAGAAATGTTGGTTTCAAGAATAGAGTTTATTTAGATGAAATAATAATTAATAGTAAAAAAAAATCTCTTTTATTTAAAAATTTTGATTTAATTAATCAAAAAGGATTTATTCCTATCCGCAAAAGAAATAATGATCTTTTTCTTTTAAATTCTAAAAGAATTGTAAATATCAAATTCAGAAGATTGCCTTTTATTTTAAAATTTTCTTCACATTCATTTTTTAAAAATTATGCTGACCTTAAAAATGATCATAGTTTGATAAAAAGAGTTTACTTTTATAGAAATACAAAATTGAATTTTAAATTTTTGATTAAAAAATTATCAAATATATTTAAATTAAAGCCAAAAAAAAGGATAGTCTCTCATCAAAAAATTGAACTTGATGATTTTTTAAAATTGAATATTGAATCAAAAAATGCAATCAATTGGATTTTAAGAAAACCCCATCTTGATATAGTTACTAAGAATAAAACATATGTAAAAGTTAAGGACATACTAAATTTTCTAAAAAAGCCTGGCCAATTAGAAAAACTAATGGATGAAATACGCGAAGTTGATACATCTTTAATTTTTGATGAACCTATACATTTGAATAGATCATTTTGGCTGAGTGGAAACAATTTTTTTATTTATTCTGTAATATATGGTTTCAAAATGAATGTAATTCCTTATAAAAATGCTAATGAATATATTGAAAAAAAAATTACACCTAATTTGTACAGTAAGGAGTATTTTATGAAGCTTGAAAATATGGATAGCAGTCAAATTACTGACTTATTTGAAAAAAGCCCTATTGAGGTTACAAATGGGAGCGTTACTAGTGGAAGGCATAGGATTTTTGCAATGATTGGAAGGCTGATAGAGGGAAAAGAGTACATTCCTATTCAGTCAAAATTGATCACAGATTAGGACCACAGATCACAAAAAAATATTATGAATAAGAAAAATATCTTTGTTAGACATCCTTACATACTTAATAGAAAAAAAACTCTAGATTTAAGCATATTTAAAAATGATATTTATTCAAAAAAGACAGAAAATAAAATAAAATTTATTCGTAAAACAAGATTTATAATTGTTAACATCGATGATTCAATCCACATGAAATACTTGAATAACCCGAAAAACTTTGAAAAAACATATGTCAATTACATAAGTAAAACAAATCAAAAAGAACATACCTTAGAAACATTTAAAGAATTAAAAGAAAATTTTGCTTTAGAGATTCTTAAGAAAAATAAAATTTTAATTACAAAACAAGAAGTTAATAAAGAGGATATTTACATTATCTTAGATGGTTGTCATAGGGCTAGTATATATTACAAATTCATTTCAGATGATTTAACAGACGAATACTACCAAATTATATGATACGTAAAATTCTAAATACTCTAAAGACTACAAAGATTATTACAAGAAAAATAATCCAACCCAATATTATATCTCCCAAATCAGCGCCTACACCTATCTGATTTGCGCCACCTGCACCTCCAATAAGAGCA
>MDSZ01047086.1_pt1 | contig 16652 bp, 16 predicted proteins | sample 811201 | NCBI WGS metagenome assembly MDSZ01 (sample SAMN05326647, study PRJNA326480) | marine metagenome | isolation source: seawater | place: Indian Ocean: North | collected 2010
GCAACAGGAAATGATTTAATTTTATTTTCTATTGATAAGCGCTGACTTACCAAAGCATCTTTTTGATTTAGCAGCTCTAAATATAGTGGGTTTGATTGGGTATAATTGTTGGATGCTTTTGCAATCTCAAGATCAATTTCATTAATTTTAAGCTCTATAGTTGCAATGCTATCGATTACAGACTGTATCTCTAGATCTACATCGACGGTCTTATTAAGCTCCCTAAAACTTTTTAATTTAGATTTATCCTCCTCAAGCTCCATCTCTATTTTTGCTAAGCGATCATCAATAAAATCAATAGCCTTTCTTGCTGTTTCAGATTCTGTTTGAATATTTTTATTAATAAATAAGTTATTTGCGTAGTTGAGAATCTCTACTCCTGCTTTTCGATTTTTTGTAACGTAACTTACCTCTATTAGTCCGCTGCCTCTATTACCATAGTAAGATCCTGGCCTTAGAGTATTATTTACTTTGAATCTACTCATTACGCTAAGATATGCCTGCTCAGGATCTAAGACGTTAATAGTTACATTATTTGAAAAAATAGAAAGTTTTTTTACATTTATTTTTAGATCATTCTCTGTGTGTTCTTTACCATATTCATATGTGCCTAGTTTGTTACCATCCTGATTGAAAAGCTCATAACCACCTTCTGCAAAGTTAAACATAAGCTTTCTTCCATGTGATTTAAGAGGACCATACTCAAAAGTTTCAAAGATTTCAAAACCTTCAAAAGGCATCCCATCAACTCTTAAGAACAGTTTTTTATCTTTAATGACATCTACAATATTTGAGCGTGATAGATAAAGATCTCCCACATTCATAATATCAGAGGTATTTTGCCCACCAATAATGAAATCCAATGAAATATTATTGTTTAGATTAGCGCTTTTATCAGCATAAACTTGAAGCAGGCTGTTTAGTCTATATACCCTATCAGAGTAAATATAATTAAGAATAGATAACCCGGTTATTAAGAAAACAACAAGAGCTATCAATTTAGATTGCATTAATATAAGTCTTATTATTTGACCTAAATCTACATTATCATCTTGGAAATTAGTGTCAGCCATTTAAATTTCTATATTTGTACTTTGGTTTATAAAAACGTTTTTTTGTTATACATTCCTAGGGAATTATATATGTTTTTTTATGTTTTTACCCTAAATAAAGGCTTATTATTAGATTTGATTAAAAACTAATTTAAATGGCAAGGCTCTCAAGCAAAATTAAAGACTTTTTCATTCTAGCACTCCTTAATTCCACAAAAATTAAAAACATCCAACATTTCGATAGCAATGACAGTAAAAAAATACATGAAATAGCTACGTTTGGTAGGTTAGAGTATTTTGTTTTAGAAGCAGCAAAGTCAAATAAAGATATTTTAACTGAAAAATATTTTAACCAATTAAGGTTAGTTTCAAAAAAGCGTGATGAGATATCACTCAAAAACTTTATATTTGGATCTAAGCTAAAAAAAGCGTTTGACCATAAAAAAATAAATTTTACCTTCCTGAAAGGCATGTTTCTTAATAATGCTTACCCAAATAATCTTAGCTGCAGACCTATGACAGATATAGATATTCTTGTCAGTCAAGAAAACCTAAAAAAATCAGTTGAAATATTAAATGAACTTGGTTTTTATAATGATTTTTCCTCACAAAGCGTATATGACCAAGTTCTTGAAACAAAATATTTTTTGCCTGTATTTCATAATTCTTCAGGAGTGATTATTGATCTACATTTCAGAGCAACAATGCCTAATGACTTTAAGGAATGTCCTCTAACAAACCTTCTTTTGAATGACAAAAATCATGAAGCAGAGCTACATATTTTGTACTTAATTTATAGTTCAGCCATAAAAGATTCATTAAGTGGGGGTCCAATGATTTTCAGAGACCTCAAACTCATAGTTGAAAATGAGGATATAGATTTTAAATTTTTAGAAACCGTAGCAAAAAATATGAAAATAAAAAAAATTCTTTTTGCTTATTTAAGGTGTTTAAACGAATTCTTTGAAGTTGATAAGTTAAAAATAAAGAATTTAGATAGTCACAACAACAATGAAGACTTTCTTTTACTAAACCTTTTTAACAAATCTGATGGATTGGCTTCACGCACTATTAGAGAGGGTTTTATTACATCTTTTTTTAACGCTCTTAACAAAGATTCAATAGCCCACCATCAAAAGGTGAAATCAAGTACAATTGGTATTACACAAAGCCTTGGACGATTATGCTATTTAATTAACAAATATTCCTTAACATTCTTAAGGAGTTTGTTTGATTATCAAAAAATTCGTGACCAGTATGCTGTCCACAAAGCCTTAGTGAAGCTAAAAGATGATTGAGTTAAGAAATTTATCAAAAAAATACAAAATAGGTAGAAATAATGAGCTTTTCGCTTTAAAAAATATTAATGCCTTAATAGAGGAGGGTGATTTTATTTCTGTTGTTGGAAAGAATGGTTCTGGAAAAACAACTCTGCTGAAAATTATGTCTGGTTTGGTTGATTGTACTTCTGGTAATATTTTGCTGCGCAATAATTTAAGCTTTAACGATATTGCTTTAGTATCCTCAAATGAACGATCTTTTTTTTCTGATTTTACAGTATTTGAGAACTTGAATTTTTTTCAATCATTTTTTGATAAAGATAATAAATCCAGAAAAAAATCAATAATTAGCTCTATCGAAAAACTTAATCTTTCAAATTTTTATAAGCAAAAATTTAAATTCCTATCTTCAGGAGAAAAGAAAAAGATGTCGATCATAAGAGCCCTTTTGAGAAAGCCTAAAGTTTTATTATTAGACGAGTACTCTTTATCCCTGGACATGAAATCAAGATATGAAATAAAAAAAGAAATCTTCGATCTTAACAAAAATAATAAAACAACAATCATACAATCAACACATTTGCTTGAAGACATTGTTGGCACATCTAATAAATTGATGCTTCTTAATGATAAGGGATTAGAAGAAAAGTTAATAAGCATTAATGTTAGTTTTAAAGATTTAAAAGAGGTTGTAATAGATGGACGTTAAGTTTCATTATTTCTATATGTTTCTGAGAGCCGACATATTGAATAACTTCAGCTCATTTGGAAAAGTAATTTATGAGCTTTTAATGATGTTCTTAAGACTTTTAATGTTGTTCTACTTATCTGAATATATTTTTGAAAGGTCAATAAATACTGCCTTTAACATTGAAAGTTATTTTGTTTATATTTTTTCTGGGATAGTTTTTTTGGACATATCTTCTTCAGTAATTCCTGCAATTTCAAAAGCAATCATGCGATATAAGGCAGATGGTATTTTTGAGGAATTAAAGAAATTGCCTATCTCCACATTCTCAATGCTTTTTTATAGCTTAAGTTATCCCGTAATATACTCTTTCTTGAAGTCAATAATTTATTTCATTATGGCGAGTTATATTTATGGTGAATATATTTTCCCATTACAGTCTCTCCCTATTTACATTTTTATGTGTTTGCTATTCATTGTTCCATCAATCGGTCTAAGCTTTTTTATGGGAGCGCTTTTTTTAAGGGACTTAAAACCCTTCATCTTTATGAATACATATGTCTTTCTTTCAATTTTTCTTGGTGGTGTATTTTTTCCTGTAGATCTTTTGCCAAATTACTTACAAATATTCTCTTGCCTTTTTCCAATAGCCTTTGCAATTGAGTCAATAAGAGAGCTATATTCTGTGTATGGGCCATTCCTTAATGTAATCAATTCAGCAACTTTTTTAATCCTGCTTTCATCTATATACTTGGCTTTAGGATATGCCTTTCTAAACCAGTCGATAATTAAAGATAGGGAATAGTACTGTTTCAAAAAAATGAATGAAATAAAAAAATACCAAAGAAACAAAAATTGCGTTAAAACTAGAATACAAGATGAGCATTTTATTTTAGATCTGACAACTGACAAATATTTACGACTAAATTATGAAGGAGGGTATATATGGGATTTGCTAGAGACGCCTCTTGCCCTTGAAGATATTATTGTTCAAATTCAAAAAAAATTTAATACAAATGATTCTAAAATCAAGGAGATAGAGTTATTTTTAAATGAATGTATTGAAATTGGGGTATTTAAGTTTGAATGAAATCCACTTTAGTATATTCCCAAAGAATTTATTGCCATCTAAAAGTAATTTTTGAGATATTGAATACAAAAATAATCTTAATGTTCTACCCATTAGATAAATTAATAAGCTATTTAAAAAATCAAAAAAAATCTGGTAAAAATAAAAGGCAATATGTTAAGAGTGAATATTTATTCTATCTTCATAAAAAATATATAGAACTTTTCAAGATAAAAAAATGCTTATCAAAGGCCTCTTCATTGAGCTCAGTCTTCTATTCCTTTGGATTTGAAGCGAAGTTTCATGTTGGAATTAATGCAAATCATAAGTTTTCCTCACACGCATGGGTTGAGCTGAATGAAAAAGCATATTTTAGTGATGAGAAAAAAGATTATAGTAAGCTCTTATCAATATGAATGATTTTGCAATTATAAGTGATCCATTACCAATCAAAAAAATACAAAAAAATACTAATCTTAAAGTTACAAAATTGGGAAATAATTTCTCTGCAATTTCAGATAAAGAAACAGATTTTATGTACTGCAAAGATTCAAATTCTTTTATTTTCTTTAAGGGCACCATTGTTAATAAAGAAGAGATTGCCCTTTTATACAAGCTTAAAGAGACAAGCAGTTTAAGTATAATATCCACGTTATACAAAAAAAATAAAAAAGACTTTTTTAAAGATTTCAATGGGAATTTCTCTATTGTTATTGTTAAAAACAATAGAGAGGTTTTTGCATTAACAGATCACGTTGGAATTTCCCCAATATTTTATGGAAAGAAAGATCAAATTAACTTTTTTTCTACCTCTCTGAGATTATTAAAATCTATTTGGACAAACTTAGAAATAGACGAAGATATTTTGAGAGATTATTTAGTTCAATCATACCCAAGATTAGGAAGAACAATTTATAGAGATATAAATGTCCTTAAAGGGGGATATTCATTAAAACATACAGAAAATAATACAAAAATTGATAGATATTTTGACATAACAAAAATTAAAAAAAAATCTCATCTATCATTTGAAGATGCAGTAAAAAATACTAGGGATATTTTTTTTAAAGTTATTGAAAATAATCTTATCAATACAAAAGGTGTAGTAAGTTTTTCTCTTAGTGGTGGAATTGATTCAAGCTCAACTGTATGCACAGCAAAAAAAATTATCAAGGATTTAAAAACTTATTCAGCAAATTTTTCTGAGGATGATGAATTGTACAAACATGCTGATGAAGGTAATTATATTGATTCAGTGGTAAAGCATGTTTCATCAAAACATAAAAAATTTTATTTTTCTGATTATGACTATTTTGAGCATGTTGATTTTGCATCTAGCTTTGAGGAGCCAATATTTGGATCAGCAATATATATAAATAGAAAAATTTTACACAATGCTTGCTTAGACGGATCAAGATTTCATTTTGAAGGAGCCTTTGGTGATGAGGTAATATCTCATGGATATGAATACTTAATGGAGCTAGGTCATGAGTTAAATTTTCAAGAGCTTTTTAAACAGGAGAAAATGCTTAGAGCAAACAGAGGTATGCCATTCTCATACACGCAAAGCATTAAAAATTATTGTTTAAAGAGTTTTATTCCAGCTGGAATCCAACAATTCTTTATTAAAAAAAACATATCGCCTTTAGAAAACATTATTAAGAAAAAATATAGATTTTCTTTTGCTAAACATTTTGAAAAGATTAATGGGTATCATCCATATCTAAAAGACAATTCAATAAATAAAAATCTCCACAGCAGAATATTAGCAGAGTCTGTATTGCCATACGGTGCAAGGTTATATAAATTGCTTGGAGAAAGGTTCAATATAGAGGTAATGCTGCCATTCCTGGATAAGAGGTTGATGAAACATTGTGTTAGCATTCCCTCAAGATACAAGCTAAATAAAGGTATTGACAGGTATTATTTTAGAGAAAGTCAAAAAGGCATTGTTCCGAGCATGAATTTGGAAAGGGAAACAAAGGCAGATCTAAGTCCGCTTTTTATTGACACCTTAAAGAACCAACCAAGCAATAAACTTATTGATGTAATACTGAAAAAAAATAGCTACATAGCAAACATTATTTGTAAGAGTTCGCTCGAATCACTCATAAAAGAATTTAAGATTAAGGGAGATTGGCGGATTGGTAGTACGCTTAATAGGCTCATAATACTAAGCACCTGGCTAGGCAGAAATGCATAAATGTGTAAAAAATTTACAAAAAAAACCTTGTATTTTCAATAAATTGTGGTATTTTCACCTTATGACTAAGTGGAATTCTCCAAAAATTGAGGAAATAGGCGATGCTAAAGACCTAATCCTTGAGCTGGGTGGTGGCAAAGAGCCAGGCCCATCTGATGATGAATTGAGTGAAGTTCAAATACAATTTAGCTAACCCTTGTCTTATCATTTCAATATTCATGGAGTTTCAATATCCTCTTTCTTAGAGCCTTATCTTGATTTTGCCGCTTGTAATTCAATTCCAGATATAAGAATTATTGAAGATAATTCTTTAGCACATAAATTAAATAAAAATGGGAACCAGATAATATCAAATGCAAATAAGTCATTTATTTATGAACACAACCTTTTTGCAGCAGAAATTGAAGAAAAAGGTAGCTTGGTGAGACTTAGAACTCTTTCAAATGATTTTGAAAGCATTTCTAGAAAATTATTAAATTTAGTGGTACCTTTTTGCCTAAATATGATGGGAAGGAATGTTTTTCATGCAAGCTCAATATCATATAAGAACCAAACAACCTTGTTTTTAGGGAAGTCAGGGAGCGGTAAATCAACATTATCTGTAAAGTTTCCACACTGTGACTTTGTATCAGAAGATATTGTTTCAATACAATCAATTGACAACAAACAATATGCCATTCCGTCTTTTAATTATGTAAAATTAAGTAAACAAGCAGCAACTTATAATTCTAAGAACCTGGTATTTAAAAAGAAAATCTTAAGCGATAGACATCAAAGATCTTTTTATGGAGTGAAAAGGTTTTTGACTTCGCCATCACCAGTTAAAAACTTCGTTTTCCTAAAATGGGCACCTGAGACTAAACTTAGAGAACTTACTCCTACTGAGATTATTGCTAATCTTCTAATTTCATCAATAAAAGAAGTTCCAAGAGGAAGCTGTAATGACTCAAAAAGTAAATTTATGTCTTTTGTTGAATCTATAGGTAATCAGGCATCTTTTTATGAATATTCCAGACCAAATGATTTGTCTCATTTTCCCGAAGATGATGCTTTGAGCCTTCTGTTTAAAAAATAGATGATCCAAAAGTAATGTTAATTTGGGTTTTTTGCTAAAAAAAAAATATAATCACTGTTATGAAAAAAGCCCCAGATAAAAGCCATGATCTTACTGATTGGATTGATGCGCTTGAGAATATTGTTCTATTTGATGGTAAAGGCAAAGCGTCAGAAATTGTAAATGATTTTATTTCCTATGCAGAAAATAAGGGACTAATAGCTGACGATCTAAAGAATCTTCCTTTTGAAAATTCTATTTCTTTTTATGAGGAGGTTGCTTATCCAGGAGATTTAGAAATCGAAGAAAAAATAAGACATTACATTCGATGGAATGCATTAGTAACAGTTCTTCGTGCAAATAAAACAGAAGACCTAGGAGGCCACATATCAACTTATTCATCAGCTGCAACCCTCTATGAAACTGGTTTCAATCATTTTTTTAAAGGTTCTAAAAATGGAATTGGGGACTTAATCTATTATCAAGGGCACTCATCACCGGGAATTTATGCAAGATCATTTCTTGAGGGAGTATTAACTGAAGAACAGCTTAAAAATTTTAGAAGAGAAATTGGAGGGAAAGGTCTTTCTTCATATCCACATCCTTGGCTAATGCCAGAATATTGGCAGTTTCCAACAGTATCAATGGGTTTGGGACCAATAATGTCTATATATCAAGCTCATGTCCTGAAATATTTAGAACAAAGAGGCTTAATTACTCATCAAACAAACAGAAAGGTGTGGATGTTTTGTGGGGATGGTGAAATGGATGAGCCAGAATCACTTGGTGCTATTTCCCTAGCAGCACGAGAAAAATTAGATAACTTAATATTTGTGATAAATTGCAATTTACAAAGGTTAGATGGTCCGGTAAGAGGAAACTCCAGAATTGTAACAGAGTTAGGAAGCATTTTTAAAGCAGCAGGCTGGAATGTAGTTAATTTAATTTGGGGAAGCAAGTGGAATGATCTGTTAGAGAATGATTCAACTGGAGCTTTGCGATGGGTTATGAACAATACAGTAGATGGAGAATATCAAAATTTCAAGGCAAAAGGAGGGGCCTATACTAGAAAGAATTTTTTTGGCAAACATCCTGATGCACTCAAGCTTGTTGAAAACTGGTCTGATGAGGAAATAGAGGAGTTAAATAGAGGTGGGCATGATCCCATAAAAGTCTTTAATGCATACAAAAATGCTTATGATACTAAAGATAAACCAACTGTAATCCTCGCTTTTACAATCAAAGGCTATGGTATAGGTTCAAGACAGGCTGACAACACTACACACCAAGTAAAAAAGTTAAGTATTGAGAACTTAAAGTTTTTCAAAGATAAGTTTAAGCTTCCAGTAAGTGATAACGAGCTTGAGGAATTACCATTTCTCAAATTTAAAGAAAGCGACAAAGAGTTTCGATATCTTATAGATAGAAGAGAAGCACTTAATGGCTTTCTACCAAAAAGACAAAAGAAAGATTCTGAACTTAAATTTGAAAACGACATCTACTTTAATGATTTCGATAAGGAGACCAAAAGAGAGATGTCTACAACAATGGTTTTTGTAAAACTTTTAACTTCGATGATGAGGGATGAATCTATTGGAAAATTTATAGTTCCAATAGTACCCGATGAAGCTAGAACATTTGGTATGGATGGTCTATTTAGGCAATTTGGAATTTATAGTTCAGAGGGACAAAAATACACACCAGAAGATGCTGACAAAGTTATGTGGTATCGTGAATCAAAAAACGGAGTAATGCTTGAAGAAGGTATAAATGAAGCTGGAGCATTTTCTGCATGGATTGCTTTGGCAACCTCATATTCTAATAACTTATTACCTATGATCCCCTTCTATATTTATTATTCTATGTTTGGTTTTCAGAGAATTCATGATTTGGCATGGGCAGCTGGTGATGCTAGAGCAAAGGGCTTTTTACTTGGTGCAACATCTGGAAGAACAACTCTAAATGGAGAGGGCTTGCAGCATCAAGATGGTCATAGCCATGTATTTGCACAAACTATACCTAATTGCAAATCTTTTGATCCTTGTTTTGATTATGAGTTAGCAACAATAATCAAGGAAGGTATTGAAGACATGTATGTTAAAAATATTGATAATTATTATTACATTACATTGATGAATGAAAATTACCAACATCCAAAAAGACCAAAGAGTGCAACTAGTGAAGCAATAATTTCAGGAGGATATAAATTTGCTGAAACAAAGAACCCAGACATTAGGCTTTTGGGATCTGGAATTACATTAAGACTTGTTTTACAAGCTGCAGAGAAATTAAAAGAATTTAACGTTAAAGCAGATGTTTGGAGCATAACAAGCTTCAATCAGCTAGCTAGAGGAGGAATGAATGCAGAAAGAGATAAATTCATAGATAAATTTAAAAATGAATCTTATGTTGAGAAATGTTTTTCTGAAAATCTTCCAACTGTAGCAGTATCAGAATATATTCGAAGTCATGCCGATCAAATAAGAAGATGGGTAAATGGCGAGTATACTTGCTTAGGAACTGATGGGTTTGGTAGAAGTGACACAAGAGAGAATCTGCGATCATTTTTTGAAATCAGCTCTGATCATATTGTATATGCAAGCCTTATAACTTTGAATAAAAGAGATGTTGCATCAAAATTTGCAAAGGAAAACAATGTCTCTCTTAATAAGGAGCACCCATGGGAAAGATAAAAACTATTGAATTAAAAATTCCAAATTTAGGAGAAGCAGAAGAAACAGAAGTAATTGAATTATCTGCAAAAAAAGGAGACATTGTTTCTGTAAATGATCCTTTGATAGTTCTTGAATCAGAAAAAGCAGCAATGGAAGTACCCGCTGATGTTGGTGGAAAGCTTTTAGAAATTAAAGTAAAAGAAGGTCAGAATGTATCTGAAGGAATGATATTTGCTGTTATTGAGACAGAAGAGACAAACGAAGTCCAAACTACAGAAAAATCAACACAAGAAGAGAAGCCTGAAATAAATGAGGAGCGGCAAGCTGCCAAAAAAGATATTGAAGTAAAAGGTTTTGATAACAATGGCATAAATGCTGGTCCTGCTGTAAGAAAAATTGCAAGAGAGTTAGATATAAAACTTTCTGCTATCAAGGGCACAGGGAAGAATAACCTAATTACAAAAGATGACCTGAAAAAATATGTTCATCATGGCCTGGAAAAGAATGTAGAAACATATGCTGACCTTGCATTTCTTGAAAAATTTGGAACTTGTGAGCAACTCAAACAAACCAAGATAAGAAAGATTGGGGCAAAAAATCTTTCAAATTCTTGGAAAACAATCCCGCATGTTACTCATTTTGAAGAAATTGATATCACTGCACTTGAGCAATACAGAAAAAAACTAAATAGCAAATCGGAAGTAAAAATATCACCTTTAAGTTTCATTGTTCATTTTGTTACTAAAGCTCTAAAAGAATTTGAAGTGTTTAATTCTTCGATAATTGAGAGTGGTCTTTTAGCTTTAAGAAAATATATAAATATTGGTATTGCTGTAGATACCGAAGACGGTTTGATAGTTCCAGTAATTCATGATGCAGATAAACTGTCAGTTAATGAAATAGCTTACAAGATTTCTGATCTGGCTAAGAAAAGTAAAGACAAAAAACTTTTGGAAAAAGATTTATCTGGATCAACTTTTACAATTTCAAGCCTTGGCCCAATGGGTGGCATTGGTTTTACTCCAATTATTAACCCCCCTGAGGTTGGGATAATTGGTGTTTCTAGGTCAAAAAATCAGTATAAGCTTGAAGGCGATAAAATGATTCCACAAATAATTTTACCAATATCTCTTTCTTATGATCATAGAGCAATAAATGGTGCCGATGCAGGAAAATTTATGTTGTTCATAAAGCAAGAAATTGAGAGTGGAAAATTCGAATGAAAAATATAGTAATTACTGGTTGCGCTGGTTACATAGGCGGGACTTTTCTATATGAGGCTTTGAAAAAAGGTTTTAACGTTCTTGGAATGGATAATTTTTCAAATTCAAAACCGGAAACCATAGAACTAATTAAAGAGAAATATAACAGCTTTAAATTTATTGAACTAGATATATCAAGTGACAGAGAAGTGCTTGAAAATGCATTGAATGAATTTGATTATGAATGCATCATTCATTTCGCAGCATTGAAGTCAGTATCTGATTCAGAAACCAATCCACATTTATATTGGAAAAATAATGTTGATGCTACTTTAAATTTATTGGAATTAACAAAGAGTGATACTTCCTTTATTTTCTCATCATCAGCAACAATCTACGGAGATGCAAAAATCCAACCTATTGATGAGAATGCAATCATTCAAACCGCTTCAACTTATGGAAGTACAAAAGTCGCATCCGAACTACTATTAGACGATTTTTGTAGATCAAAAAAAATTAGAGGTATATCTTTAAGATATTTTAATCCAGTAGGCGCTCATGCAGACAAATGTATTGTTGAAGATTTTAAAAATAAACCAAGCAATCTTATGCCAAGATTAATAGCAGCTGTAAAAAACAAAACAAATAAAATTGATGTTTATGGCAATGATTATAATACTTGCGATGGAACTGGTGAAAGGGATTACATTCATATCTCAGACTTAGTACAAGGACATTTTTGTGCAATTGAAAAAGCAAAAAAAATTAATGGACACAAAAAATATAACCTTGGAACAGGAAAACAGACTAGCGTCATTCAGCTTATTGAAGCCTTCAATAAAGTGAATAGCACAAACATCAAGTATCAAATTAAACCAAGAAGGAATGGTGATGTTGCTGTAAGCTATGCCGATCCATCACTAGCAAACACAGAATTATCTTGGAAAACAAATTTTGATATATATGACATGTGTAAGGATGCATGGGAATCATCTAAAGACCTTGATTAATCTTAAAAATAATACATAAATTATCAAAATGTATTTTACTAAAGTTATATTTGATACATTAGAAAAGACCATAGCATAAATGGACAGCTTGTTAGATAAGGTAAATTACCAAGAATTAAAAAAATATAATATTTTAATTTGTGGTGCTGGTGGTTTTATTGGCAAAAATCTTGTTTCAAACCTAAAAAAAAATAATGTTACCTTTAAGACCCTAGCAAGAGATCAGCATGCAACCAATGATAATGATATACCCTTTAAAAAACTGGGATTTTATGAATTTGATGTCGTTATAAATCTTGTTGGAAAAGCACATTATTTTGGCAATCTAAATGAAAAAGCCATAAATGATTTCCATTATTTGAATAGCATTTTTCATTTAGAATTACTAAAAGAATGCAAAAAAGTATGCAAAATTATTCATCTAAGTTCAATTGGGGTTTATGGCAAATCTCTCTCATATTTTCCTATTGATGAATCAAGCAAACTTCACCCACAAGATATTTATCAGAAAACTAAACTTGTAGGAGAAGATAGGCTCATAAAATTTGCTAAAGTTCACAATTTGCAATACTCGATTTTAAGACCAGCCTTGGTTTATGGTCAAAATGCACCTGGAAATTTACAAAAACTCAAGAATCTTTCCCGATTAAGAATACCGTTGCCATTCTTAAACGCAACAAAAAAAAGACATATGGTTAGCATTGATAATTTAGTTGGTCTAATTTTACTTTGCTCAACATCAGAGAGCACAAATAGGCAAATTTATAATGTTTCTGATGATGAAGGTTTCTCAACCAAAGATCTTATTTATAATTATCGGTATAAAAATAATCTACTTCTATTCAGTTTGCCTAAATTCATAATAAAATCTATCTTAGTTATGTTGGGTAGAAGAAAAATATATAATCAGTTATTTGAAGAATTTAATGTTTCAAATAAAAAAATTAAACGTGATTTAGGAATCGAAAGTATTAAAGCTAATTCAAAAATCTTTATATAAAAATTATGAAAGATATAAATTTGATCGTTGTTGCCCATCCAGATGATGAGATACTGGGTTTTGGAGCTACAGGAGCTAAAATTGTAGATAATGGTGAAGTTGTTCAGCCTATCATTCTCTGTGGTGGTGTTAATGAAAGACAAAGAAAACCATCAGATGAAGAGCTTTACAGTGATATGATTAAAGCAAATGAACATCTAGGTTTTTCATCCCCAATTTGTGGAGAATTTCCCAACATAAGGATGAATAATGTTGCTCATATCGAGCTAGTGAGATTTATTGAGGAAAGTATTTTAAAATTTTCTCCTAAAAGAATCTTTACTCATCATCCAAACGACCTAAATAACGATCATTTACAGGTATCCAGAGCTTGTATGGCTGCATCTCGTATTTTTCAAAGAAGGAATCAGAAATCTCCTATCAAATCCTTATGTTTCATGGAAATACCCTCTGCAACTGATTGGAGTTATGAGTATACCGGTGAAGGTTTCAAACCAAATCTATATGTTGAAGTAGATGAATACATCAATAAAAAAATTGAAGCTTTAAGTTTTTATAGGCACGTAATGAGAGACTACCCCCATCCAAGAAGCAAAGATTCTCTAAAAAGTCTAGCAACATACAGAGGCAGTCAATCTGGCATAAATATGGCTGAAGCATTTCAATGTATCTTCCAAACAGAGCTTTAGATTGTATAAGAAATATTTAAAAAGATTTATTGATCTGTTGTTAAGCTTCTTAGCAATAGCAGTTTTATCTCCAATATTTCTTATAATATCATTCATTATTTTTCTCTTTGATAATGGTCCAATATTCTTTATACAAGATAGAGTTGGAAAGAATGGATCAACATTTAAATTTTATAAATTTCGAACTATGCCTGTTGACTCTCCACAGCTGCCTTCTGACCAAATTAAAAAAATAGAAATTGGCATAATTGGTAGGATCCTTAGAAGAACTAATCTTGATGAAATACCACAATTAATAAATATTATAGCTGGACAGATGAGCATAGTTGGGCCTAGACCATGCCTGCCAGAGCAAGAAGAATTAATAACTTTGAGAAAAGCTAATGGATCGATAGCATGCAGGCCTGGACTAACTGGCATGGCTCAAGTTAACTCATATGACGGAATGCCAATTAGTATAAAAGCAGAATTTGACAAACATTACTCCTGTAATGTTACATTTTTTAATGATATTAAAATCATATTTAAGACACTTGTCTATTTAACGAAGGAGCCGCCTAAGTATTGATGAGCATAAAGTTTGGTTTTGTTACAAGTGTCAAGTTAGGGCTTTCTTGTATGGAAGAGATATACAGGAATAACGGAAAATTGGAAATAGCTATTTCTTTAAATGATGATTTGCAAACCAATAATTCCGGGAGAGTTTATATAGATAATTTTTGTGAAGAAAAAAATATTAAGCTCTTGAAATGTCAGCATATAAATGACGATGAATGTATTGATCTCATAAAGTCTAGCGGTATAGATTGGCTCTTCATTATTGGTTGGTCACAAATTGCTTCGAATAAAGTTCTTGAGGCTCCAAAAAAAGGAGCAATTGGAATGCATCCAACACTACTTCCTGTTGGAAGGGGCAGAGCATCAATTCCATGGGCAATCATTCATAAAGAAAAATATACTGGTGTGACTATGTTTAAGCTTGATGAGGGTGTTGATACAGGCCTGATAATCGCCCAAGAAAAAATAAAGATGAAAAACAATATAGATGCTGGGTATTTATATGAACAAGTGAATAAAGCTCATATTAGTTTGATGGAAAATGCTTATCCAAAGTTAGTTAAAGATAATTTTAAAGGAAAAAAACAAGACGAAAGTTTAGCAACATATTGGCCTGGTAGAAAGCCAGAAGATGGAGAGATAGATGTCAATGGATCTGTTCAAGATGCAGAAGTATTAATTCGAGCAGTCACAAAACCTTATCCTGGCGCTTTTTATTGGACTAAAGAAGGTAAAAAGAGAATAGTTTGGAGTTCAGAGGTTGTCAAAAATACAAATGATTCAGGCAAATATCTTGAATTTAATGACGGAATTTTAAAGTTAATTGAGTTTGAAGATATCAATGTTAAAAAAAAGAATAGCTGATTTGTTAAATTTTCTAAGAACTAATTTTTTATCGGTTATAAGCTAAAATAAGAATAGGTATTTATATGAATCTAGAGAAGCTGCTAAAAAAAGGAGTTAATTCAGCCATAAAGGCTGGAAAATACCTAATTCAAAATAAAAACTTAAAAAAGAATATTCTTAGTGATAAAGGAAGAGATATAAAATTAGAGATTGATAGAACTACTGAAGAGCTAATAAGGAAAGAGCTAAAAGTAACAAAAATTGAAATTTTAGGGGAAGAATTTGGTGGAGGTAAGTCAAATTTAAGATGGGTTGTTGATCCTATTGATGGTACAGCAAATTATTTTAGAGGTCTTGATCAGTGCTGCATTTCAATAGCGCTGATGGATAAAAAAGACGCATTAATTGGGATTATATATAATTTCAATACTAAAGAAATGTACTCAGCTGCAAAAGGATATGGTGCATTTTTAAATAATAAGCAAATCCACGTTTCAGATATCAAAGATAAAAATAATGCATGCTTAACAACTGGGTTTCCTGCTTCCGAATCTCTTGAATCTTCAATGGAATTTTTAGAGGGGCTAAATGAGTGGAAAAAAATAAGAATGTTTGGAAGTGCAGCGCTATCATGTGCTTATGTTGCCTCTGGGAAATGTGATTTTTATGCTGAGAAAGGTGTATATCTTTGGGATTTTGCTGCCGGTATTTGTTTAGTTCAAGAAGCTGGTGGTAATGTTAAATATGACCCCATAGATGATCAAAGATATTCTGTTAAGTTTTCAAATAATCTTTTATGAAGATAGCTATTGTTGCAGACAAGAAAGCCGGCCACTTAAGCCAATGCTTAGGCCTAAGAGAAATTATTCAAAACTATAAGAAAGAAAAGGATGTCTTCATCCTTGGGAAGGATCTATTTTTTTTGCCAGGTTTCATTGAAAGGGCAATTACTCTTATTTCAGAGAAACTTTATTTATTTGTCATGAGGTTGATGAATCCAAGTGTTGTGGACTTTAAATATGATTTTGTTTTGTGTTCGGGCTCGAGAACTGTCATCCCGGCATATTTATTAGCTAAATCATCAGGAGCAAAAGTAATTTATATAGGCACACCAAAATTTAGATTAATGAAAAGGTTTGATGGCATTGTTTCTACAAAAAAAGATATTAGCGATGTTTACAAAGTAATATCAACAGAACTTCCTCCAACTAAGTTTGCTCCCTATAAAGAACAACAAGCTGCCATGAAGCAGAGTCTTATCCTTATTGGCGGTGATGGAAGCGGATATGATTATGGAGAGAGTGATTGGTACCGGCTGGCCTTTGA
>MDSZ01008841.1_pt1 | contig 16650 bp, 14 predicted proteins | sample 811201 | NCBI WGS metagenome assembly MDSZ01 (sample SAMN05326647, study PRJNA326480) | marine metagenome | isolation source: seawater | place: Indian Ocean: North | collected 2010
AGTGTTTTTTTACTTGATACAACTATAAGAGAAAATATAGCATTCGGTGTTGATAAAAATAAGATAAATGAAAATAAGATTATAGAAGTTTTAAATGATGCAGGAATTTATGATTTTGTTTCAAATTTAGATTATAAATTAGACACTATTGTTGGAGAAAGAGGTGTAAAATTATCCGGAGGACAGATACAAAGAATTGGTATAGCTAGAGAATTATATAGAAATCCTGAGTTAATTATATTTGATGAGTCGACAAGTGCTTTAGACGCAAATACTGAAAATCAAATACTTGAGTGCATTATAAAATTAAAAGGAAAAATAACTACTGTTATAATATCCCATAGAGATAAAATGCTAAAGATTTGCGATAAAATAATAAGGATTTAATTTAAAATTTGGTTTAATTTAAGATAATAATGTTTAAAAAGAATTAATGAGTGATAGTGATAAAAATAAGTGGTCGGCATCTCTTGATAAAAGAAGAGAATTAACATTTAAAGTTGAGAAGTCTGCATTTACTGACACACCTCCATTTCCAAGAGAAATAACTTTAGATATAAATAACAGATGTAATCATAAATGTTTTTTTTGTGCCAACCCTAAGATAAAAAATTATGATCAATTAGACTTAGATATAGCGTTTGATTTGATGAAACAAGGAATTGAAAATGGATGCACAGATTTAGCTTTACAAGCATTGGGAGAACCTTTTATGGACAAAAGATTAGCAGAATTTGTAAAAGAGGGAAAAAGACTTGGGTATGAATATGTATATATAAATTCAAATGGAGCTTTAGCAACTCCTAAAAGGGCACAACCAGTGATAGATGCTGGTTGTGATAGTATAAAGTTTTCAATTAATGCTAATAATAGAGAGGATTTTAAAAACGTCCATGGTTATGACGATTTTGAGAAAGTTTTGGAAAATTTAAAATGGATCTATGAATACAGAAATAAACATAAAATTAAAATGGGTGTTTATGTTAGTGCTGTAAATAATTCGAAATCAAAAGTTGATCATGAAAATATTAACAAATTTATTAAACCATATTGTGATAATTTTTCTTTAAGAGATGTAAGCAATCAAGGTGGAAGCATGATGGAACTTAATGAGTCTGAAAATATTAAAGAAGGAAATATTTTAGGAAGTCTTAAAAAGAATGAATTTACTACTAGGTGTGTTTACCCTTTCAATCGTATTGTTGTAAATCCTCACGGTTTTGTGGTCGCTTGCACTGCAGATTTTCATGACAAATTATCAATTGGTGATGTTAGAAAAAATACTCTTAAAGAAATATGGGAGGGTGAAACTTTTAAATTTTTTAGAAAAAAACATTTAGAGGATGAATATGATGGTTTATTTTGTAACAAATGCCTAAATAATGTTAATTGTGACACCAAACAGTTAAGAGACCTATTTAAAGAAGAATATCAAGAAATAAAAACTAATTAGATCTCTAATGTATAAAAAACATATATTATCCTTAAAACGATATCAAACTTCGGAAAATAGAGATGTTCTCAATGGAATAATACTAGATAGAAATGAAATAGCTGATCATTACGATAAGAAAGAGTTTAATAGTGTACTAAAAAAGATTCCCAGGTTTTCTTTAAATGCTACACCAGATATATCTCTTTTATATAAAAAAATAGCAAAATTTCATAATTTAAAAACAAACAATATTTATATCACACAGGGCATTACTGAATGTATGTCACATATTATTTTTTCATTAATGAAAAAAAATGATGAATTAATTGTAATGAAACCCACATACCCAATGTATAACGTTCTGTGCAATCTGCATAATGTAAAATTCAAAGAATGGAAATTTAAGAATAATCTTAAATTGTCAATTGATGATTTAAAAAAACTAATAAATAATAAAACTAAAGTTATTTTTTTGGTAAATCCTAATTTACCAATCGAGTATGAAATTAGTGAGAAAGATAAAAAAGAAATTTTAAAAATCTGTAAAAGAAAAAATATTATTCTTGTATATGATGAAGCTTATTTTCATTTTGGAGCAAAATCAGAAATAAAAAAAATAAAAAAAAATGACAATCTAATTGTAATGAGAACATTTTCAAAAGCTTGGGGATTATCAGGTATAAGACTTGGATATATGGTAGCTAACAAAAAACTATGTGATTATGTATCTAAGTGTAGATCTCTGGTAGAGACAAACTCTCTAACTTATCAAGTTGCGCTATGGGCTATTGAAAATAAAATTTATAAAACAAATGTTAAAAATATAAAAAAAGGTTCTCTTTATTTAAGAAAAAAATTAAAAGAAAATCAAGATGAATTCCATGGAGGTAAATATACAAATGCAATATTAATAAAACTTCAAAACTTTCAAGCTACTCAAAATCTTAAAAATTATTTAGCAAAAAAAAAAATATATATAAGAAATAATTTCCCCGATCCTATTTCAAATTGTATTAGAGTGAGCTTAGCTTCTGTCAAAAAATTATCAATTTTTTTTAATGAATATATTAAATGGAAAAGAAACTACATAAAGACCAGTTAATAATTCTCAACTATATAAAATTTTATACAAAAAAATTATTTCAAAAAAAGATACAAGTCGATTTAGTTCCATATTCAGATTTTGTCACATGGGCTAATTGTATAGGAAAACAAAAAATAAAAGTTTTTCAAAAAAAAAAATTTTTTAGTATTGAATATATAAAAATTTTATTAATAGAATTATTAAGTATTGGTAAAAATTACGAATTTTCAATTGAAGGCCCATTATTAAAAAAAAATAAAGAAATAAATATTATTTATTCATATTGTAAAAAAAATGATTTTAAAAATAGTATATTTCATGACTCATATTTTAAAATAAAATCTTCTGAAGCTAAAAACACTTTCTGGTTTTTAATATCTTTAGACAACTATCTGCCGCCCAAAAAAAATAAAAATATTTTTATAGTTTATAAAAAAAATAAAAAATTTAATTTATTTGCTTTTATAAAAATTGTATTTCAAATATTAATAGAAAAAAAATCTTTATATTATTTAAATAATACTTATAGTTTATCAAAAATTTATTCCTCTTTTTTTTATAAAACATTTAAAAATCTTAAGTTCAGATTATTTATTCCATTTGAAAATAGGCCTAATCAAAATGCAATAATTAAAAAATCTAAATTGATTTCAAAAAAAAATTTAATTTATGCTTTCTATCATCGTTTACCTGAGCCATTACAAACTGAAATGTTATATAAAAATAATAAAATAGATGGTTTGTTTGTAAATTCCAAGATTCAAAAAGAAGTTTTTACAAAATATTTTAAGTGGCCAAAAAATAAATTAAAAACAATAAACAGTTTTAGATATAACAATATAAAATTAAGAAAAAATGTCATTTATTTACCTTATGAAATTGATGATATTAAATTTTATTTTACCAGCCTTGATTATTTAAACCAAAATCATATCAAATTATCTAAACAATTTTCTGTGAGTGTACATCCTTTAAAGTATAAAAATGAAATTCATATAAAATTAAAAAAAATGATTCAAAAAAAGATTAATAAATTAAATCTTTATAATAAAAATTATATTTCAATTATACTAGGTGAGGCCGGAAGTGTTGCATCCGAGTGCTTGGAGACATATGGTCAAGTTTACCACATTACTAGAGAAAATTTTAATATATTTTCTTCAAACATTTGGCGAAATGTTGTCACCACAAAGTTAAGAGATGGAATTTATTTATATAGAAAAAAAGGTTCAATTAATATGGTTAATACAAATACAAAAAAAAATTCTTTCAAAAATTTTCTAAAAAATTTTTCTATTAAAAATAAAACAATAATATAGATATATTACTTAAATGCTTCTTAAATATAAAGTAAATAATAAAAATCACAATATAATCTTTTGTCCTGACAGAGAGCCTTTAAAAATAAAAAAGAAAGTCAGGTCTTATACTCAAATAGCTAAAGATTTGAAAAAAAATTATAATGATAAAAAAATAGTATTAATTTTTGATAAAAGAATAAATAAAAAAATTATTAACTATCTTATTCATGATTTAAGAATTTCATTTAGGGATATTAAATTAATTAGTTTTCAAGGAAGTAAAAAAAATAAAAATATTTCTCAATTATTGAGAATAATTGATTTTCTTATAAAAAATAAATTTACAAAAAAGTCTGTTCTTATATCTTGTGGTGGTGGTGTGATAGGAGATATTTGTGGGTTAGCTACTAGTCTGTATTTGCGTGGAATAATTCATTATCATATACCTACGACCATGACTGCAATAGTTGATAGTTGTATAGGGGGGAAAACTGGAATTAATTATAAAGGTATAATTAATTCTATAGGTAATTATTATCATGCGGATAGAGTTTATATTTCAAAGAATATTATAAAATACATACCTGATAGAGAATATATATCAGGCATACCAGAGATTTTAAAATGTGGATTAATTAATGATAAAAAAATAATTGAGCTGTTAAGAAATAAAAAAAAATTTATAAATAGAGACTTCAATTTTATTTCCAAACTTATTCGTTTAACGCTTGCAACAAAAATTAAATTTTTCAAAAAAGATGTTGAAGAAAGAAAAGAAAGATTAAAATTAAATTTTGGACATACTTATGCTCATGCTATTGAAATGGCTCTAGAAAATAAAAATCTTGAGCTAATAAGACACGGTGAGGCTGTCGCAATAGGATTGTTATGTGAAATATATTATGCCGAAGGTGTTAATAAACAATTTGAAATAGTAAAAGAAATTCTAAAAATTTATAAAATTCCACATAATCTAAATTTTTATAAAAAAAAGATATCTGTCGATTTATTAAAAAGAAAAATATTTAATAATATTTTTTTAGATAAAAAAAGAATTGGTAAATATCCCAGATATATTCATCTCTCAAATATTGGTAATTCAAAAATATCTGATATGAAAAACTTTAATAAAATAACAGAGACAATTAAAAATATAATCTTTGGAGAAAAAAATGTTAAAAAATAAGAATATATTTATTACTGGAATAGGAAAAGGTATAGGAGAAGAAACTTTAAAAGCGTGTATAAAAAATGGGGCTTTTGTTTATGGTATTACAAGATCTCAAAATGATATAAAAAAATTTAAAAAATATGAGAATGCCAAAATTTATTTAGGAGATGCTAAAAATATTAATTTAATTAAAAAAATTTTTAAAGATTCAATTAAAGAAAAAAAAAAAATTAATGGAATTATAAATAATGCTGGAATGAGGTTTCGTAAACCATATTTAAAAATATCTAAAAAAAACTTACAACAAGTATTTGATAATAATTTTTTCTCAATTTTTTTTATAATTCAAGAATTTTTAAAAGTAATTGGCTTAAAAAGTAATGAAAGTTGTTCTGTAGTTAATATTGGTTCAATAGTAGGAAAAATAGGTTTTTCAGAATTATCAGCTTATGCTTCAACAAAATCAGCTATAATGGGTTTGACAAAATCATTGTCATCAGAGTTTTCCAAAAATAAGATTAGATTTAATGTTGTAAATCCTGGATTTATAAAAACTTCATATTTTAAAAAATTTAAAAAAAAGAAAAAACTATTTAATTGGACAATTTCAAGAATACCTTCCAAAAGATGGGGAGAAACACATGATATTTCTGAGTTTTTAGTATTTTTAATGTCTGATAAATCTAAATATTTTAATGGTGAAGATATTAATATTGATGGTGGTTGGCTCAGCTCATGAAAAAAAAAAAAGTTTTAGGCCTTATTCCCTCTAGATTGGGTTCAAAGAGATTACCGCAGAAAGGACTATTACCTATAAATGATTTACCATTGGTAGTTCACACATACAGAAGATCTAAATTATCAAAGTTGCTAGATGAAGTTATTATTTGCTGTGATGATAAAAAAACAATAGAAGTTGCAAAAAGATTTAACGCAAAAGCAATTTTAACCTCAAAAAAACATAAAAATGGAACTGAAAGAATATATGAAGGTTATAAAAAATTAAAAAAAAAATATGATTTAATTGTAGATATCCAAGGTGATGAGCCTTTAATAAGTCCAAAACATATTGATGAAGTTATTGATTATCATTTAAAAAATCTCAAATCTGAGATTATTTTACCAACAATAAAAATTAATCCTCTCGTAAATCAAAATTTAATAAAAGTGATAACAGATTTAAATAATAATGTTTTATTTCTATCAAGAGCGCAGATTCCTTTTGAATTTAAAAATATAAATAAAAACATGAAAAAACATCTTTCCATTATATCATTTACCCCAAACGCACTTAAAAAATTTGCCTCTTATAATCAAACACCTTTAGAAAAAATTGAAGATATTGAACTTTTAAGAGCTCTGGAAATTGGGATCAAAATTAAATCAATCAATCTAAAAGGTGACAGTTTTTCTATAGATGTAAAAAGTGACTATTACAGAGCCAAAAAAAAAATGCTTACAGACAAATATTTTAAGATTTATAAAAACTAAAATTATAATATGAAAAAATTAAAAAAAATCTTTAAAGACAAAAAAATTTTAATCACTGGATTTAATGGATTTAAAGGAACATGGTTATCATTATGTTTGTATTTACTAGGCGCAAAGCTTTATGGCATATCCTTAAGATCTAAAGAAAAAAATAATCATTTTGATTTATTTGATAAAAAAATTTTTCTTAAAAAGAAATATTTTGATATTGGTAACTATCATAAAACTGTAAATTTTATCAATGATATTAAACCAGATTTTGTATTTCATCTCGCAGCTCAATCATTAGTATTTAAATCTATTAAAGATCCAGTTTTTAATTGGAGAACTAATGTGTTGGGTTTCTTAAATATAATGATTGGATTAAATAAATTAAAAAAAAGATGTGTCGCAGTTTTAATAACTAGTGACAAGTGTTATAAAAATTTGAATAAAAAGGTTTTATATAAAGAAAATGATATTTTGGGTGGAATAGATCCTTATAGTGCTTCTAAAGCCTCATCTGAGATTTTATTTAAATCTTTTTATGAAACTTATTTAAAAAATAAAAATAAGCTACTCACTGTTTGCACAGCACGAGCGGGGAATGTAATTGGAGGAGGGGATTGGTCTGAAAAAAGATTAATTCCTGATGTTATGAAATCTTGGCTTTCTAATAAAGTCATATCAATCAGGAATCCTAATGCCACTAGACCATGGCAGCATGTTTTAGAAGCAGTTTTTGGATATTTGGTTTTAGCAACAGAGATGAAAAAAAATTCTAAACTTAATGGTGAAAGTTTTAATTTCAGTTCAAATAAAATTAAAAATGTATCCGTTCTAAAATTCTTGAAAAAAATTAAAAATAAAAATTTAAAAATAAAATGGAAAATTTTAAAAAATGAGAGATTTTATGAATCTAGGCTTTTGCAATTAAATAATAAAAAAGCCAAGAAAATATTAAATTGGAGGTCTAGGTTAACTTTAGATGAAACGATTACTTTAGTAGTTGAATGGTATAAACAATTTAAACATGATAAAAAAAAGATATTTGATACATCAAAAAAACAAATAAATTTTTATTTTAAAAAGATTAATTAAATGAAAGTTGTTATTTTAGCAGGAGGTTTGGGCACAAGATTGCCAGAATACACTCATTCCATACCTAAACCCATGGTTAAAATAAATAATAAACCAATAATTCATCACATAATGAACCATTATGCAAAATACAATTTTAAAAATTTTTATATTGCACTTGGTTATAAGGGCAGTGTTATTAAAAAATATTTTAAGAAAAAAATTAAAGATTGGGATGTTAATTTAATTGATACTGGTGAGTTTACAATGACAGGTGGTAGATTAAAAAGACTTAGAAAATATCTTGGTAACGATACATTTCTAATGACATATGGAGATGGCATTTCAAATATTAATTTGAGTAAATTAGTAAAATTTCACAGAAAAAACAAAAAACTTATCACACTATCAGCTGTGAGACCTCCAGCTAGATTCGGAGCAATAAAACTAAATGGTAATAAAGTTAAATTATTTAAGGAAAAATCAAAATTGGATGAGGGATGGATTAATGGTGGTTTCTTTGTAATTGAACCGAAATTTTTAGATTACATTAAAAATGATAAAACTTTTTTAGAAAAAGAGCCATTAGAAAAAGTAGCAAAAAGGAATCAATTATTAGCTTTTAAACATAATGATTTTTGGCAATGTGTGGATACAAAAAGAGATAAAGATTATTTGGAAAAAGTTTTAAAAGAAAAAAAAAAACTTTGAAAAAAAAAATTTTAATTATAGGAGGTACTGGATTTTTGGGTCATAAATTGGCTCTAAGATGTTTAAAGTATAATTTTCAAGTAATCAGTTTATCGAGAAAAAAACCTAAGAAAGAAAGATTTTTAAAAAATATAAAGTATTTATATGCGGATATTTCCAACAATAATAAATTAAGACATATTTTAAATTTCAATCCTCATTATGTGGTTAATTTTGGAGGAGATGTGGATCATCATGGAAAAAATACTTTTAAAAGCCATTATAATGGATGTAAAAACTTAGCAAATATTTTTAGAGAAAAAAAAATTAAAAAATTTATTCAAATTGGAAGCAGTGTTGAATATGCAGACAAAAAATCCCCCCATTCAGAAAATATTGGAAATATTAAAATTCATAAACTAAAATCTCTTTATGCTAAAGCAAAATTGAGTTCTACAAATTATTTAATTAGTCTTTATGAAAAAGAAAAGTTTCCAGCAATTATATTTAGACCCTACTTAATATATGGACCTGGACAAGATATAAATAGATTAATACCGTTTGTAATTCAAAATTGTTTAAAAAATAAAAATTTTCCTTGTTCAAATGGTAAACAATTTAGAGATTTTATTTATGTAGATGATGCTATTGATGTTATTTTTAAATCTATAAGAAGTAAAAAGGGAATAGGTGAAGTTTTTAATTTGTGTAGTGGGAAGCCAATTAGAGTAAGAGAAATAATTGAATTAATTAAAAAAAAAATTAAGAAAGGCAATCCAAAGTTTGGTTTGATAGATTTTAGAAAAGATGAAGTTATGAAATTTTATGGAAATCCTAAAAAAATAAGAAGTTTTTTTAATTGGAAACATAAGACAAATATAAAAAAAGGTTTAACACAAACAATTACATTTTATGAAAATTATTTTAAAAAGAGAAATAGATGAAACATTAAAAAAAGATTGGAAATTCTTGGAAGAGAATAAAAATATTTTAATTTTTCAAAAATTGTCATGGAATTTAAGTTGGCTAAACGAAAGTGATAGATATAAAAATATTTCAATAATAATAGTTTATGAGGATAAAAAACCCTTAATTATTTTTCCATTTTGTATAATTAAAAAATTAAATTTTAAAATTCTTAGATGGATAGGTTATGATATGTCTGATTATTTAGGACCTTTAACAAATGCAGAATATAAAATTGAAAAAAATTTTTTTAATGATATTTGGAGAGAAGTTTTAAAATTAGTTAATAATGAATGTGACTTGATATATTTAGATAAGCAAGTAAATGAAAGTTTTTTTTCCAATAATCTTATAACAAGATATTTAAACTGTAAGAAATACGAGCAAACTTATGGAACAGACTTGCTGAAATGGCGAGAAGTAAAAAAAAATAAAAATAAATCTTTACAAAAATTTCGATGGGCAAAAAAAAAATTATCAGAAATTGGAGAGTTAAAGTTTATTGAAAAAGTTAATGACGTTAATGAAAAAAAAAAATTGATTAAAAAAGCTTTAGGGTGGAAAAAAGAAAAAAAAAATAAATTAGTTTTTTTAAAATCATTTTCTGAGAAATTTTATTCTAAAATTTTAGATGATAAGAACATCATAGTATCTGCACTAAAATTGAATAATGATTTTATTGCAATAAGCTTAGGTTATGTGAATAATTTAAATTATTTTTATTTGGTTCCTGCTTATAAAATTGAACCAAATCTGATCAAATATTCACCTGGAAAAATTTTAATGATTGAATTATTAGAATATTTTGAAAATCAAAACTTTAAATATTTTGATTTTTGTGATGGCCAGGAGTCCTATAAGAAAAATTGGACAAATAGTATGATTGATATGAATTTATATATTAAAACAACAAATCTATCAGGTTTAATATTAAGTCTTTTTTTAAAAACAAAAAAAATATAAATGGAGATTATCAATTGTTAAGGCAAATCGTAAATTATTTTGCAAAAAGAAAATTTACAGAATTTACATTAAATTTTTTAAATGTTGATACAGTTTTTTTAAATTACCATAGGGTTATTACAGATGAAGAATTTCAGAATAATGATAGACCAAGTGACGACCTGATAGTTTCTAAAAGTATTTTTGAAAAACAAATTAAATATTTAAAAGAAAATTTTAATGTTATTTCAATAAATGATATAGATAAAGATTTAGGTTTAAAAAAAAAAATAGTAATTACTTTTGATGATGGCTATCTTGATAATTTTAAAAATGCGTTCCCGATATTAAAAAAATATAATTGTCCAGCAACAATTTATATAGTTACTAGTTTTTTAGATAATAAGAATTTCCCTTGGTGGTTAAAAATATGGCAGATAATAGAGGTAAATGAATATATTTTTTACGACCAAAAAAAAATTGATATATCACACAATAGTTTGAAATCAAAAATATATAATTTTTTTTGTAAAAAATTTTTTATTATGAAATCATCTGAGCAAAAATCTTTTTTTACAAAAATTACAAAAAATTTAGATCAAACTCGCTTGAATAGGAAAGATGAATTCTTGTCTAGTAATGATTTAACAAAACTTGATCAAAGTAAATTAATTGAAATAGGATGTCATACACATACTCATCAAAACTTAAAATTATTAGAAGATCATGAATTAAATGATGAGATCAATACATCAAAATTGATATTAGAAAAAATATTAAAAAAAAAAATAAATCACTTTTCAATACCATTTGGAACAAAAAAAAGTTTTTCAAAAAAAACAATTAATGTGTTAAAAAATTTTAACTTTAAGACTATTGTTACAACAGAACATGGCAATTTCGATAAAAAAAAATTATTGGGGATTCCAAGAATAGGAATTGGCAATAGTGATGTAGCGGGGAGTCTTTATTCGAAAGCTTTAGGGTTAGATAGCTTGATTAATAGAATCTTAAAAAGATGAAGCCTTTTTTCTCAATTATTTTACCTACATATAATCAAGCAGATTTTTTAAGAATATCTATAAAAAGTATTTTAAAACAGAGTTATAAAGATTGGGAATTATTAGTAATTGATAATAACTCAAAGGACAAAACTCAAAAAGTTATTAATAATTTTAAAGATAAGAGAATTAATTCATTTAAGATAAATAATAAAGGAATCTTAGCAAATTCAAGAAATTTTGGAATTAAAAAAGCTAGAGCTGAATGGATCTGCTTCATAGATTCAGATGACAGATGGTTTCCTAAAAAATTATTAGAGGTAAAGAAGTATATAGATGAATATAAAGGTGATTTGTATTATCATGATTTAGTTTTTGAGAACAAAGGTTTTTTATTTAAAAAAAAAATATCCGATAAATCTAAGACTATAAAAAAACCAATTCTAAAATATTTTTTGGAAAACGGAAATCCAATAGGTCAATCAAGTGTTGTTGTAAAAAAAAATATACTTGAAAAAGTAAATTATATCTCAGCAAATAAAGAAAAATTTTCTTGGGAAGATTTTGATACTTGGATAAAAATTTCTAAAGTAACTGATAAATTTATTAGAGTTCCTATCACTTTAGGCTCAATTTGGATTGGAGATGAAAATATAAGTAATCTTGAAAGACAAATAATTAATACAAAAAAAATTAAAAAGTACTATTATAATATTTTCAAAAAATACTTATCAGCTAAAAATAAAAATAAAGATTTATGGTGGTTAGAATATCCATCAATTTTAAAAGATTTTAGAGAGCGAAATTTAGATAATTTTGTAAAAAGATTAAATGGAATTACACCAGCTCCTATAAAATTTAAAATTATTTTTTTTTGTATGAAGAAAATATTATATTTAACTTATTTTTTAAAAAAAATAAAAAAAATTTTTACAATCATTATTTTTTTTAAAAACATAAAAAAATTTGAGAACATTAATCTATACGATCAAAAAAAATATAAAAAAATTAATAATCTCAAAGATTTATCGAAATTAAAATTTGATAATTTCAAAATAACAAATGATTTTTTTGAAAGAGTAAAAAATAATTATGAATTCCATTTTTTATATCATAATAAAAAATTACTAACATATGGATGGAGCTCAAAAAAAAAAAGATTTTTGATAGATGAAATTAATTGTGAAATAATAAATAGAAAAGATGTAATTTTTTTTGATTTTTTTACAATTAAAAATTTTCGTAAAAAAGGATTTTACAAACTTCTATTAAAAAAGATGTTAATTAATTTTAGGACAAATAATTGCTATATTTATACAACTTTTTTAAATCTAAAAAGTTTTAGTGTAATTAAAGAATCAAATTTTGAAATTATAAATTTTTTCACAATTTTTAAAAAAAAAATAAATCTATTTTAATGTGTAAAATACAATATATATTTATCTCAACAGGTTATTCAGGTGGAGCTTCGAGATTTATATATGATCATTTAAATTATCTTTCAAAAAAAAATAAAAAAACTATTCTGATTGATGATCAACCAATTAAGACGTATTCCAAAATTCCGAACAAAACAATTGTTAAGAAAATAAAGATAAATAAATTTGATATAAATTCTAATAAAAAATTAAAAAACTTACTATTAAATGATAATACTAAAAAAATAATATTTTTGACTAATTATGCATTTCTTATAAGGTATTTTTCATTATTCAATAAACTCAGAAAAAAAAAAATTAAGATTATTCTTACCATTCATAGTGGGTTATTTGATTTATCATTAAAAAAATATTTTGCAGGTTTATTTTTTTCTCTTATTTATAAAAAAGTTGATTATTTATATTTTGGTTCAAATTCTGCAAAAAACTGGTGGTTAAAATTCTATCCATGGATGAAAATAAAAAAAAATTTAGTTCATTATAACGGTGTTGAAGTACAAAAAAAAAATAAAATGAATAAAATTAAGAAAAAAAAATTTATTTCATTTATTGGACGTTTAGAAAAAGAAAATAATCCAGAATTTTTTATAAATATAGCAAAAGATTATTTAAAAACTAAGAATGATACTGTATTTAACATATTTGGCGATGGATCTATGTATAATTATTTAAAAAATATTTCAGAAGGAAATAAAATTAGATTTTATGGGTGGCAAGATAAAGAGATAATATATAAATATTCAGACATTGTAATAATAACAAGCAAGATTAATAATTTTCCATACGTGGCATTAGAAGCAAAAAGCTTTGGAATACCAGTTATTTCATGCAGTAAAGGTGACATAAAAAAAATTATAAAAAATAATTATGATGGCTATATCCGCTATACTGAATCTACTAAAATATTTATAAATTTAATTAATAGAATTTTTAAAAGGTATAATAAATTTTCTCAAAATTCTATTAATAGATCTAAATTTTTTGAAGTTAATCGTGCTTGTAAAAAATTTTGGAAAAATATTGTATGATAAAAAATTATATTATTGGATCTGGATATTTATCCAAGGAGTTAATTAAAGAATTACCAAATTCTAAAATTTATACTGCAAAAGCTTTTATTGAAGAGATAAAATTAATTAACAAATCTAAAAAAAAAGTTAATTTGATAATAAATTCATTTTTTTCTTCAAGAAATCTGAATCATCTTAATTCCTATAAAATTTTTATAGAAAAATCATTGTCAGAAGTTGCAATAATTTTAGACCAAATTAATCCAAAAAATATTAAAAAAATATTATACACAAGTAGCTCCTCTGTTTATGGATCAATAAATGATAAAATAAAAATTTCAGACCAAAATAATAGGTATATTTATTCTTCAACAAAACTTTCATGTGAAATGATGCTAAAAAATTTTTCTAATAAATTCAAAATTGATTTGGATATTTGTAGAGTATTTAATCTTTATGGTGGAGATGATAGTTTTTCAATTATTTCAAAACTAAAATCTATTTTAAGAAAGAAAGATGAAAAAATAACAATCTATAACAACGGTAATTCAATTAGAGACTTCATTCATGTTAATGATGTATCAAAGATTTATAGTAAACTTCTCTTAAAAAAAGGATCTGAAATTATCGATATTGGATCAGGCAGAGGTTTAAGAATAATTGATTTAATAAATATTTTAAAAATACCTAAAAATAAAATTATTTTTAAGAAAAGTTTTACAAGTGAAATTCCTGTTTCTATTGCAAATCCAAAAAAATTATTCAAAAAAATTAAATCATTTAAATTCAAGACTATCGAAAACTTTTTTAAAATAAAAAAGAGACAATTTTATCATTCTACAAATAAACAAAATTTAATTGAAAATATCATACCAGGCTCAATTATTTATGGAGCAGGTTATTCTGGAACCATAATTTCGAAACAATTAACTGATTTTAAAATTGAAAATATATCTTATTTTGTAGATGATGATCCAAAAAAAATAGGAAGAGATATTAATGGTATTAATATTATATCATTTGATAAATTAAAAAAGATAAGCCAAAAATCAAGCATAAGAAATATTATTATAGCAATACCTTCCTTATCAAATAGTAATAAAAATAAACTTATTAAAAAGTTATTACCTATTTGTTCATCAATAAGTAGTTTACCAGAAAAAAGTTTTTATAAAATAAAAAAGATAAATTTCAATGATTTAAATGAGATATCTTTAGACGAACTATTTAATAAGAAAAAAAATGATCATAAAACACCTGATTTGAAAAATTTTAATAATAAAAATATTTTGGTTACTGGTGGTGCAGGTAGTATTGGAACTGAAATTTCAAAACAACTTTTGAATTATAATCCAAAAAAAATCATCGTTTTAGATCACTCTGAGTATAATATTTATAGGTTTAATAAAAAAATAGTAGATCATAAAATTAATTTAATTTTAGGGGACATAAAAGATACTGATTTGGTTAAAAAAATAGTTTCAAAAAATAAAATTGATTATATTTTTCATGCGGCAGCATATAAACATGTAAAGTTTTTAGAAGAAAATATCTTAAGTGCGGTTAAAAATAATATATTAGGAACTCATTCAATTTTAAAGGCAATAAAAGAAAAAAAAATAAAATTTATATTTATTTCGACAGATAAGGCAGTAAAACCTAAGAATATTTTAGGTCTTACAAAAAGAATAGGAGAATTGCTGGTACACTTTACTTTCTTAGAAAAAGACTATCAGAAATCAAAATACTTCATTGTAAGATTTGGTAATGTGATAGGCAGTGATGGATCAGCGCTACCTTATTTTCTGGACCAAATAAAAAAAGATTTACCTATTCAATTAACTGATAAAAAAATGCAGAGGTATTTTATGTCAATAAAAGAAGCATGTAATTTAGTTTTACAATGCACAAATTTAAAAAATAAGAATGGCATTTTCTTTTTAGATATGGGTAAACCAGTTAAAATATTTGATATAATTAAAAAGATGTTTAATACGTATAGTCATCCAGATCAAAAACTTAAAATTAAAGTATCAGGAAACAAGTTTAATGAAAAAATATCAGAAAAATTGACACTGGATAATAAAATCAAAAAAACAAAAATTAACAAGATATTTTATATTCAAGATAGATTTCCAAAAAAGATTTTTTTTGAAGATTGTTATAACAAAATTATTTCAGCTAAAAATTCATTTTATTTAAATAAATTATTAAAAAAGATAGTATCTACTAGATGATATATGGTATTGAAAATGTTTCTTTAGTTGCACCATTTTCACTTTTAGTATCAATCGTTCTTTTTTTTGGTGTTATTTTTGTTGGCGATTTTTCCCAAAAAATTTTTATTAAAAAAATTGGTTCATACAAGTTTATAAACTATAACCTTTTTTTTTCACCAATAATTGGTATTTACCCGTTAATTTTTTTTACTTATATCATTTTAATTTTTGAAATTTATTCAATTATTTTTTTGAAAGTTTTCTCATATTTAATTTTTTTTTTAGGAATTATAAATTTCTATTTGAATAGAATTAAATATCTGCAATTAATAAAAAGTTTTAGAATTCAACAATCTTTAGAAGTTCATTTAATAATAGCTATTTATATCCTATTATTTTTTATTTCTGCATCACCCATAACACACGCAGACACTTTAGATTATCACTTTTTAGGTGCTTTAAATTTGATAAATAATGGGCACTTTCAAAAAGAGATATTACCAATGCATACAAATTTAGTATCTATTGGAGAAATACCTTTAGCTCTTGGCTTGTCAATTAGAGCAGAACAATTTGGAGGAATAATTCAATTTTCATCATTACTTGCTTTGATACCAATTTTTTTTAAGAAGGGTCAAAATAAGTTATTCTTATTAGCTATTTTAGCTTGTCCAATAACATTTTTTCTTGTCAGTTCTCCAAAACCTCAATTGTTGTTTTGTATAACTACACTATTAATTTTTATTTTTCTAATAAAAAATTTTTCTAAGTTAAAAAATAAAGAGATTAAATTATTCTTTTTTATTGGATTAATTTTATTATCACTTGTTTTTTTGGCTAAA
>MDSZ01170812.1_pt1 | contig 16649 bp, 20 predicted proteins | sample 811201 | NCBI WGS metagenome assembly MDSZ01 (sample SAMN05326647, study PRJNA326480) | marine metagenome | isolation source: seawater | place: Indian Ocean: North | collected 2010
GCCATGGAAGATGCTTCGCGAAGAAGCTCCTTGGCCTGGTTCTCAAGAAGGACTGCCATCGTCTGTCGGGTACGATCATCAGTAATACCCTCAAGAAGCCCTGTACCGTTCCACTTGTTAAGTAGAGCGTGGGCTTCTTCAGTCGTATCACGATGAATAATACCTTCAGTTAAAGTTTGTAAAACAGACATTATTCATTTACCTCCTAAGTTTTTTTAATTCCTGCTAAAGTCTGCATCCTTTCAAAGAAAGGACTGTGTGTATTGTTTGATTCAACTTTTCGTTGAGAAGCTGAAATCAATAGTGATGAAGATTTTCTACTAACGGCTTCGCTTAGTGATTGTGGCAGTGGCTCTCTAGCCTGTGTGCCCACTGTGCTTTGAAGAGTTTCATAGATCGTCTTCGCTTCTTGCACGGAATCAGCTCTTGAAATGTTTTCGACAATCTTTTCTTTTTGTCGCTCATTCAGGGAGGCATTTCCTAGGGTCTGATTAATATATAGCAATTTTGCGTTAGAGATGTTAGTCATCTCCACCTTTTCTCTAAGGTTGTCGACTGCACTACGTAAGCTCTTATTATTCTCAAGAACTTTTTGTCCCGCAGCCTTAAGTGATTTGTTTTCTTGTTTGAGTTGGGCTTTTTCTTCTTCAGATTCGTCTTTTTCTTTTTGCAAATCTCTTGCGATAGCTCGCAACTCTTCTATTTCTCTAGTAATCTCTTCCGGAAGATGCGGATAGCCGCTCGCTTCAGGTTCATCAAAACCGTGAAAGCGTACATCCTCGTAAAGTTGATTTTCATAGGCTAGTGCATCGGAGTAAAGCTCTTCGTCAACATCATATTCGTTATAAGAGGTCTCTCCAAGGCCAGGCGGTGGTTCAACCGTTACCGAACTCAGATCACCTTCACCTACAAGTGGGCCATCTATAGCATCCGCGAACGAGGACATTGCATCGCCCTCCTCTAGATCGCCCCAAGCCATTTCGGCAATATCATCGTCTTCATAAAGGTCTTCCAAGCTCAACTCTTCATCAAAATCCGAAAAAGGTTCAATACCTTGCTCTGTCAATGCGTCGTTAAGTCCGGATTCAATCTCGTCCAGATTGATCACTACAGGAGTTTCGTTTTCTCCTATAAAAGCATCTGGTAACTGCTCTGCTATCGGGCTCAGGCCTTCTTCTTTCTCTTCCGTGGGAGTTGGCGTTATTTCTTGAGTGGGCATCGCAGCGGTCGGTGGCATACCTGCAATCTCTGCGAATGGATCTTGTTGCTCCAATATTGAACTGACAGCTGACTCTACTTCTCTAGAGTACTTCTCTATGACAGAAGCTTCAGCATTTTTAAGTGCGGTCTCTCTCAATGCTTTGGCATCTACTATGGCTTGTTCTAACAGTGTCGACATGGTTTCCCCTTCAAAAAATACTCATTCTTTATTAAATAGTTAGGGATTTTAGAAAAAGAATAGAAAAATTTCAAGGAGATTACTACTATGGAATTCGAGCGTTATTATCTGCTTCGCTGTTAGCAGTGTTTAGGGCTTCGCCTGCGGTTCCAGTACCCGTTGCCCATGCCCAAGCCGGGCAAGTTTGTGGGGGAATACCTGTAAGCTCAGCGAAGATCACAACCGACGCGTCGCCGACCGGGGATCTCAACCAAATTGACGAAAACCTACCTTTCAACTTCAACACACCGTTGGCAGTATGCCAATTAGTACTAGGAGAGTCTGGAATCACTCCAGCCTGGCCAGCGTTCAATGTAACATAGCCGTTGGCGGCAATATCTGCGAAGACGCCACAAACTTGCATGTCATTAGTAAGACCTACAATAGTTATATCTTTAGCTACTGAGGGGAACGTGTGTGCGGCAGAGGCGCCGCCGTTGCGCTCAACGGTTGTCACATAAGGTATGCCACTCTTCAAGTAAGGCCCAGTTGAATGAGCGCCAGCCTTGTGCTCGTTCATCACATTACCAGTGCTGGTAATTCCGCTAAATGGATTTTTAAATACTACGTCAGGCATTGTCGTCTCCTATTATTATATAGTCTAGAATCTTTTCTTTTTTGCTGTTATTTCTCTAGACTTCTTAAGTTTGTTCTTTTTCTTTCTTCGTTTAGTAACAGAGGGCTTTTCATAATACCTTCTATTTTTAACATCTTGTATCAAGCCAGATTTTTTAACTTTCTTTATAAATTTTCTTATCAAAAAATCAGAACTGTCTCTTCGTGGATCGTCTGATTCCACCATCACGTTTATTGGGCGCGCCATTTCTTTCCTTTCAAATTAGATTCTTCCACCTCTTGCCGGCAACGTTCATAATCGCACTAATGTCCACTCCAGAATCCCTAGGATCTGTTTGGCCTAATGGTGACGTTGGGGCCGCAGGTTGATTTGGAATACCGCCTTGACTTAGAGGCTCGGTGCCTTCGAACAGATTTACGTCTCCATAGGCACCTCGGCCAATGGCGTCCATCATTCTAGCTTTCGTTTCTCTAAGTTGTTGTTTTTGGATTTCTTGTTTTCTGCCCGTATCCTCGGGTCTCGGTATCGGTCGTGGTGGGTGAGATTCCTTTATGATTCCAGAGTTTACACCCTTGACCACTTCGCTAATAACTTTTGTCAATATTCCTGAGTTTATAATCGCCTCGTGGAGGCACTCTTCAACGATTGGCTTTATTATTTGTCTAAGTTGCGATCTTTTCATTATTTTACCTTATACAATATCTCGTCAAGGGCAGAGTTTAGACGGTCCTTCCCTTCACTTAGTTTTCTATCTCTCACTTCTTTAACCATAAAAGCGTTTGGTGTAGAAGGTTCCGAAACTATATCAAAGCAAATCAATTGAAAGTCATCTTTGACCATCTTTTTTCCATTCTTCTCCTCTAAAGTGCCCAAACCTCTAGAAGATATGCCCAGCTTCACACCAGCGTTGATGAGGTCCTTCAGGATCCTACCCGAAGGAGTATCTAACACTTCTGCCTTGCCAAAAACTTTATCTCCCTGCGTCCAGACGTCTACCATTAAATGCGATACATTTTTGAGGTTGATTACGGAGTCGTCAGGATGATCCAATTCTCCTAGTGCGCGGCGCTCCTTGCAAAGCTGCTTGTAGGATTGAATCTCCTTCATTAGCGCTTCTCTAGGATAAATTCGACCGTTGCCATTCTCTATCCCAGCTTGCTGAATCAGGCCCGCAAGAAAAACTTTGCTTTCTTGCGTAACCATTCTTTTTTCATCTTCTGTCAAGTAATCAGAACATATGCCACCAGGGCACAATTCATAGTATTCTCTAATAAGTTTCATTTTAAACCTCTGTGCGGGGGCCACCCGCGTCACCTAGCAACCAGACTTACAACGAGTAACAGGTCGTAAAAATCTCTTCTTTTTACCTAATCTTCTCATTTTAAACTCCTTCGTATTTTAACAACGTTTCCGCTGTGATTTATTTGGATTCCGTTATCGTCGAAAATCACATTTAAAATATAACTCACTCCAGATGATAAACACCCGAGCAAAAATCCCGTTACAAAGCTGTAATCATAATTAAATAGTGTGGTGAAACCGTTTATGGTCCACAAAAACACCCCCACCCAAAAACCCATACACATAGGACAATGGAACAATTTACCCAACCAGCCACCACAAGGTCTGACTTTGTCGAATATTGTTCCATATACAACTATTTGCGTGATTCCGTGCGCTATAAGACAAAAATATATTAAATCCATCACTGCCTTATCAGAGAATAATTATACATATAACCAAACGGTCGAACTCTTGAATCAAGAGAACCCTTCTTGGCAGCTTGCGATATTTTACCCAACTCTGTCGATTGGTCTTCGGACGGCTCGGTAACCCTTGCAATCAGAGAGTGTTCACTTTCTGCGTCTGCTTCATAGTATGGCCTCTCGTGCCTCAGATATTCATATATGGTAAACAGGGCCGCTTGGATGGCGTCGACTCCAGGCACTTGTGACTCGTGAATCATTCCTTCCATAGAACCATAGACATTGCCGCCTCTGACTGTGGATGGGTCCGTGACTCCTGCTTTCGACATATATTTGAAAAGTCGATCCTGTGCTCCATAGACTTCGTCGCTGATTGCCTCTTTTGCAAAAACAATACATTTTCTCTTATTGGGGATCAAAACTATGTCAACTTCTTCGTGGTCCATTATTAATATATTGCCGTCCAAAGTACGTCGGGCGTTCAACTCTATTTGAATTGGTGGCTTCTTATCTATTCCAACCTTTATTTTGTCGGATCCGACGTCAATACGTATCTTCCCCCCCGGAGGGTCCCCAATTGAGACCCCGATGGGATCCCTAGCAGGATTGTCATTTATGTCAACTTGCAATGGCATTGTCCACCTCCCTTATGAGCTGCTGCATTTTCAAAAGATTCTCTACGACGTAATCGTCAATCTCGACTTCCTTGAAACCTTCTGCTAGCTGCAGCACTCTTTCTGTCTTTTCTTTTAGCACAACATTGTCACTTGCAAAGCCGCCGTCGAGACTATCTTTGAGCTTGGTTTTGATTCGGCCCAGCTCTTCATTTAGATACACCTTCAACTCTAAAGAATTTCCTTCCATAGACGTGATGTAGTGGTTCAACAGTTTGCTTTGCTCTTCGTGCAGACTATTGCTGTATTTTTCATTAAACTTGTTTATGAAAGTCTTGTAAACCAAATCATCAGTTTTTTCGACATCTTCTTCAACAAGCGTAGTTTTGGTCAAAAGACCCAAAATCTTCTCTTCCAAGAGAACCTTGTTTTTCGGCGTAGTGTCAACACTGAAAATAGAATGGACTGATGCTATAGATTTATAATTTGGGATAAAATTATTATAAAGGCTAGCACCCACAGTTTTGTTTATCTTGTTAATCATGCGAGTCTGTGCGTTAAATATCTCTTTTTTATCAAAACCAGCATATGCAATCTTAGATTCAGAGATAAGCTTCGAAGCTGTCTCCCTCGGCATGTCAGATTCACTATAGAGAGGCTTGTAAAGTTGCAACTCTTTAGCCAGTATTGTGCCTGGTGTGAAAAACTCTTTTATTATAGAAATAACCTGTGCACGTTTTTGAGCATTGTTCTTTACAATACACTTTGTAAGCTCTCGCACCAAAGCCTCATAAACAAACGCAGTGTTTCTTTTTTTGTTATGCCTTAGTCTCATCTTTATCCCTCTTTTCTAGTTCTGTTATTAAATTTTTAACTTCTTGGTTTATTGTGAAGATTCTATTCTCCTCTTCAGAATAATTATCTTTCGATTCACTAAAAGATCCTATTCCAATCTGTCTTAATGTGTCACTACCAGGGAAACGAGCCCTTGACGGCACTTTTCCTTTTTCCATGCTTGCCCAGCCGGCATCACGCTTGCCGCGACCAGCTGACTCCCTCTTGTCATAGGGGGCTTCTGGGCGGAATGCAACTGGCCTGTAAAGCTTTCCTTTAGCATTCTCAGAGGTACCAGCACCTTCGCCAATTTCAACATCTCTTTTTCCAGGCTCCGCCAGGAGAGCACCTTCGTCTCCGCCAGGAGCGGCGCCGGCAAGTTCCGGTTCCATACCAGCAGTACCAGCACCTCCAGGAATTCCTTCTTCTGCGCCTGGCATCGGGGCGGCTCCAAGGCCTGGCATTTCACCACCCAAAGAGGCGGGCGCGCCTAGGCCACCCATACCAGGGGGTGCACCCGTTGCGGCGGCTGCAGCGGATTGAGCCTCAGCGACAGATTCTAGTGCCGTTTCGAATGAACGATCATAAAACATCTCTCTCTGGTTTCTCAGGAAGTCCTCATCGGACATGCCAAAAATCTTCTTTGCGACCCAGCGTTTGCTGAAGTAACCCTCTGTTGCAGCTCCTGCTATGTCGAACTTAGTTTTCCAATGCTCCAACTCTTGCAATTCAGCCAATTTTGAAGGATTGTTTAAAGAGACTTTAAAGGACACCAAATCTTCTTCTCTAAATCCTAGAACATACAGATGAATTATTCCAATCTTCTCCAACTCTGTCACAATCGATCTTTGCAATCTTTGAATTGTCCTTGCAAACCTTATATCTTTTTGAGCAAGAGTGCTTTGGTCCTCTGATGAGCCAGCCTCAGAATCACTAGACAAATATGCAGACGGTATCTTCAATGCTGAAAAGAGTTTATCTCTTAGGTACTTAACATCATCAATATCGCCTGTATATTGTCCACCGCTCACAGTGTCGATCTTTGTTTGACTCTCTCCGCGGACAGGAATGAAATAATCTTCATCTATAGAAAGGGGATTATACCTCAAATCAACCCTTCCAGTGTCTGGGTCGACAACCTGATGTCTCTTCATTTGCGTCATGACTTTTTGCATGTATTGTTCCACGTCTTGCGCTGGGACATTTCCAACATCAATATAAAATACCCGGCGCTCTGGCGACCGAACGATTCGGTAAGCCATCATAGCGTCTTCTAACAGAGTCAACTGCCTCCAAATTCTTCTTGCCGGCTCCAATATGGAAGTCCCATAAGGCGCATATTTATCATTTCCAAGAATTCTAAAATGAGCAACTTGCCAATTCTCAAACGTCATCCCAGCTGAATTCCACTGGAACTGTACATAATTGGGATTATCCTTATCTTCGCCTTCTAATCTTTCCACCTCGGCCGTCGGAAGGCCGATGACACTCTGGACGCCTCGCACTTCATCTATATCCAAATATAAGAAAAAATCACCATATTTACACATAGACCTGCACCAGCCGAAAAGATTAAAGTCGACATTCAATATGTTGTGGTACAAAGATTCAAGTATTGACTTTATTTCTTCGTTGGCACAATCGACATTCAATAATTTTTGTAATTTACTATGCAGAGTCATCTCGTCAGCATAGATATCCACAGATGATGCAATTTCCGGAGTGTATTCCATCTGATCGAAATCTACATACCTTTCCAATCTCTGTTGTGATGCCATAACATTGTGCTGAAGGTTTGTGAACGGGTCATAAGCCGTTTTCTTGAACTGTTTGCCGGTTGCAGAAGTAAATTTACTTGCAAACTTATCTAAATCAATTCTGCGAAGGCGGCGACCAGTTTGGGTCCTATACGATGTTAAGGGTCCCGAAAGCAGTCTTGTTAGTCTTTTAAATAAGAGGCTATCTTTTTCTCTTGTGTTGGAATTGATCTTTTCTTCTGACATCTTTATCCTTTAAACAGCCACGGGAATTCTTGCACGTTCGCGGCGTGTTTCTCCATTGTATCACGTAATTTATTTTGTTTATAGTCTATCATACCCTTAATATTAGTGTTTAAGACTGCTGTAGATTTTGAAATACTATTCATAATTGCCTTGCTATACTCTACATCTTTCTTGTTTTCCAAAATAGCCGTATCCCGAACCCAACACGCGACCGCCAAGGACATGATAAGGTCATCATTGTAAGACCTCATCGCCTCCGGCTTTCCATTGTTCCAGACAAATGTGCGCATTTCGTTCAAAAGCCTGCTGGAGTATACTTTAATTAGTTTATTTCTTACGAATTCCTCCAACTTCGCTATAATCAGTGGTCTAGTTTTTGTAGAGGTCGTAAAACCTGCCACAGCGTTGCTCTTGTATTCAGCCCTACTTTGCTCTACAAACTCGTGAGTCGATTTTATAGAAAAATACACATTTGGATATTCCAGTTCAATAAGTTTATCCAAAACAGCAAACCCTACTGAGTTGTTTTCAACCACAATCATCGAATCGCCGTACTCCCTACCGGACGAGTACAAAATATTTGAAAATATATCAGGAGTGACCTTGCCTTGATATTCTGCTACAACCTCCATGGTGCTCAATTTCAGCACATGAAACACAGAGTAGTCCGCGCCATCGCCTCGCGCCACGTCGGCAGACACCAGGTAAGCCTGACCTGGAATGTAATCTTCCCAAATCCAAAAATTTCTATCAAACCCCGTACGTCGCTTCGGGTCACAGATCATACCCTCAAAGAGAGCAATATCGTCACCATGAAAAACAGTCTCACCAGACATGTTAAAATTACATTCTAGTTCTTGTGCTATCTCGCGGCGGGACATGTTCTTAGTCTCTTTCTCAAACCATGCCAGATCGCGATCAGGGTGAACATCCCACATCAACTTCGTTGGAAAAAAATCATTAGATTCGGTCGTCGCTTCTACATAATTTTTGTGGAACCAATTTCCTACGCCGTTTGGAGTAGACAACGCGATGCATCGTCCACCAGTTGAAAGTGTAGGATACAAACCCATCCACAATTCATCAAGACCGTCAACATGAGCAGCCTCGTCGATAACTAAAAGAGACAAAGCTTCGGAGCGGCCGGCATCACCACTGGTAGACGATGCCTTTATCTGTGACCCGTTCGACAAAACAAACGAGGTCCTATTGTCAACGTCGACCTTCGCTAATTTTATGAAATCCGGAAGAGTCTTTAATATGCTTTTAACCTTTTTAACTAAGTTCGCTGCTGTGCCAAACTTGGTAGCGATGACTAACACATTCTTCTCTCGATGAAATAGCATAAGCCACGATATGTAAGCAGCCGTGATGGTAGATATTCCCAACTGTCTCGCTTTCAATATCACGTTAAAACGATGATTTTCAAAACTCTCTAACAAGTCAGCTTGAAAGTCGTATATTCGAAACGGGATCAATCCCTTGAGTGGGTGCGTTATTTTGGCGTAATTAGAGATAAAATAGCCAGCGTCTCCGCCACACTTTACTATCTCTTGCATGACCTCTTTTTTGGTCATTCTTACAGGCACTTTACTTCCTTATGCCAGCTTTTAAAACAGCTGGTTCAAAAATTTTGAAGCCGTCCTTCTTGTTTTTCTTGTTTTTAGGCTTGGTAGCTTCTTTGCTCTTTTTTATGAAGTCCATGGTCGCCTTTCGAATAGGGTCATCTATTGTACCCCCCTCTTCTTCCGGTGCCAATCCCTTAACCTTGTATCTTTGGTATGCGTGGCCAGATATACGCTTGTTGTTTAACTTGAAAACGTCCATCTCAAGTTCGCCTTCTTTTGTCAGACTTAGCGACTTGCCACTAGTAGCTTTGTATTCTTTCTTTACAAAGTCTTCTATCTCCTTTAACGATGTCTTGCTCTCATCCACGATGTTATGATTGTGAAAATCCTTGACATCTAAACCATCAAAATGATAATACAAACAAAGGTGTTCCCCTTCAAATTTTAAAGAAAAGCCATCATTAGGCCTGTTAGACAGTATTGGGTGTCCCGCGTCACGTTGAAGGCCAACCTTTTTTTCCTCTTCCGAGTCGTCTGTGCGCTGATGGCCGTATTTGTAATTACCCAAAACATGGGAAAGGCCATTTAAAATGCTAAGTTTATCTAAAGACATAATATTCTCCTCTCTTATAAATAGTATATTTTACAACAAAAGCCCAGTTATTGTTCAGGGCGCCATCCAGAATTCCATCTTTGTTCTCTCCCCTCCACGTACACAATATAACATCTTTTGCAACAACCATATTTTGTTATATAGGCTGATTCCAAGTTCGAGAACAAATATGAATCACAGACAGGGCAATTCCTAGTTCCATATTCTTTTTCATATTTTTTAGAAATCTTGTATTCTTTCCTGTCTTCAAAATCAACTTTCGACTTTTTGTACATCTTTTCATAGAGCTTTTTCTTATCTTTAGAATACTGTTGTTCCTTGACGTCCGTCCAGTGTTTCTTTGGGTTCTCTATCGCCTCTGCCCCGTATTTATCCTTAATTGCCTTTTCAAACTTTGCTATTTTATCTAAATCATCACTCATAAGGCATGTCCGGATTGTGCAGACAAAATCATCCAACCCAAAGTAAGAGTAACTACTGTCCCAACTGCGGCGCCGCCCAAAAACCACCAATGATTATATTCGTCGGGTCTCTTTAGCGCGGCTGCGGTAAGCTGTTCTATTTCGTTGTCTTTTACTTTTAATATCTTTTCATTTTCTTCTTCTTGTGTTGAGATTCTTAATTGCAAATTGGAAATTCTCAATTCATATCTGCTTTTTTGCTTTTCTATTTCCATTTCCAGGTGCAGTTGACAATTTTGCCTTTCATGTTCGGCAGCCGTTACAAGTACAGCATTAGCTTCACTATCGTAACACCAAACTGGACCTGGCATGCCAGGCAGACCCTGGTCTAGAACGGTTCCAGTTGGCGTGGCCAAAGTCACAGTTGGCACACTAACTGCCAAAAGAAGTGCTATCACTTTATTAAATAAATTCAATCCCAAACTCTTCTTCAATCTTTTTCTTGATTTCATCTGAATTGCCTTTAGACTTAACTACAACTTCCTTTATGTTGTTTTTCTGTTCTTCAGAAAGTTGTTCTTCTCTTTTTTCAAACTCTTCTTCAATTTTTACCAGAGTCATTTCGTAATGCTCTATAAGTTCGTTTCTTTTTAAAATTTCGTCATTATGAGACTTTCGTAAGATTTCAACTTGCTCCTTGTACGAGGCTCTTTTTGCCTCCATAACCTCGACCAAGGCCGAAGTGTTTCTCCTGGCTATGACCCAAACGACTACGGTCCACAAGACCAAAAAAGGTATTTGCCAATGCTGCTTAAGCCATAAAAATGATTTCTTAAGAAAGGTTTTAACTATTATCCAACTCATCTTACTTTTTTGGGCCCGTGCTTCCATTGGACAGCCATATCAACAAGCGCCTGAGTTCCTATGTAAGCTAAAGTTATCGCTGTCCAATTATCGCTTGTCACAGCCCCATAGACACACAGAGCGGTTGCAACAACCCACGCTAAAAATTTTCTAGAGATGAATTTCTCTGTGTATTTGTCTGCAAAAGCTCTCATTTCTGCCACCATGTTACCCTCCTTCATAATAAGTAGTTAGACATTAACATAAGCATATCCATTATTTTTCTCTATTATGATTTGCGAATCTACACAATCCTTCAAAGCATCAAGATGAGAAATTAAAATAACCGTTTTAAAATAAGACTTTATCATATCGAGGATCCTAACAAAACCTTCCATATTTTCTTCATCTAAAGCCGTGCCTGGCTCATCTAAAATGAAAATATCTGATTTTGGCAACGTCGACACCGTCAGAAAAGCCAACCTTATGGCCATGGATGCAATTGTCTTTTCTGCTCCAGAGCCCAACTCTAGTGGGCGTGCGCCATGCTTAGGATGTTTAATAAAAATATTTAACTTGTTAGATTCATTTTCGATAAAAATCTCAAAGTCTACAATATTAGTAAGAATTTTCGCTATCTCATCATTGATAATAGGCAGGCGCTTTTTGATTATCTCGTAAGATATCCCATTCGAATGACAACAACTCATTAGCAAATCATAGGCCGCATATTGAACGTTTAAATCTTTCAACTCCCGGGAACTACTTTCAAGCTGTTTCAATTTCTCCTCTAAGGAGCCCTGCTGTCTAAACAACTTATACGTGTCCTGTTCGCAAGAGGCGAAATCTTCTCTCAATTGTTGCAACTCCTTTTTGAGCTCTTGTTTTTTTATAATCAAGCCTTTCAAGCCTTCAATAATTTCCCTGTTGTCATCATAGTCTAGCAGCTTCTTTTTTAAATTCTCTATATGCAACTTTTGCCTAAATGACTTCCCTTCGTTCTGTTCTAGTAGCAGCCTACTAAAAGCTATTTCAGATGAAAGTGTATTTTTTTTGCTTTGCAATTGCTCGTAACCCTCAAGGCTCTCTTCTACAAACGCCGGATTCATCTCCTTTAATGCAAGACCGTGTTCATTGATGCAATTTGATAATTTACTCATCCTATCTTCCGCAATCTGAATTAAGTCAGATGCAGCATGGGCGTCTTTTATAAACCTACAATTTGGAAAGCGGTCGCCGCACGGCACCTCTCGAAGAAGGTCTAATTTTCTATATAGACGCGTCCTATCGTCGCTCTCTTTAGACATGTCAGTCAGGAATCTTTGGAGATCTGCTTTTTTTGCCTTTATTAGGGAATCCTTCTCTCGAAAAGAATCTATATCAAAGTCATCCAGAAAAGAATTAATCTTTTCCAACTTGTTTTGCTTGTCGCAAATCTCCACAGAAATAGTCTCATTTGCTTTTTCAATATCCTCTATAGAAGTCTCATTGACAATCAACTCTTCTTGAAGCTTTACAGGATCTATGATCTCACTTGGAACGCTCGCAATAGAGCCCTCTAGTTTTGCCAAGTCCTGTTGCAATTGGTCCATTTCTGCTGTGAGGCTCTCGCAGACCGTACGGTTGTTTTCAATCTTTATACGATTAAGCTCGATGTCAAATGTTGTATCCTTTATCTTTTTTTTATAATCTATTCCTTCCAATTTTTTCAAAGCAACCTTGACGTCTTGCGAATCCTCTTTTGCCATTTTATATTTTCTATCAAAAGTCTCTAGATCTAAAAATTTAGCCAAGATTTCCTTCCTCTTGGTTGAACCTTCCCCTATGAAAGCCAACGATCCCAACTGGCTTGACATTGATGTCGAAAGAAAATCCTCCAAGCTACCGAAAACTTTCCGAATTTTCTTGTCAGTATCCTGCCTAGATAGACCATTCATCTCTGCAGTGTTTCCAAGCTCGTCAATGACACTAAAATCTACGTCTGTTTTTGCCTCCGGAGTTGCCTCTCCGTGAAGTCTTTTAACATACTTCTCTGATGATCTCTCTATTGAGTATTCCTTTCCTGCGACGTCCACTGTCAAGTTCGCTCGGCCTAAGTCATGATTCTGATTTATTATGTTATAATTTTTTCTGATGGACTTTGACGAAGAATTGAACATACAATACAACAAACTGTCAACTATAGACGATTTCCCTGAGAAGTTCTTTCCGAAAATCCCAACAATACCTTCGAGCTTTGAAAAGTCAATCACATTGCCTTCTCCGTAATTGAATAGATGGTCCCATTCCAAAGTTTTTAAACTCCAATTAATATTCCTGGATATCTCTTCATTTTGCTCAATGATCGTATTATATCTCAGATTTAATTCTAGGACCTTTTTTAAAATATCATCCTCAACGCTAAAATCCTTTAAATACTCTTTTATCAATGTTTCCTGAACTTTCACATCCCTAAGGTCTTCTTTTTTAAGATCTTTTACAGCCTCAACCTCTGGTCGAGAATGGGCAGCGCGGTTAAGAAACGTCAAGGACTCTGGTTTAAATCGATGCTTGACTACGTCAACAGCCTTCTTAATTTTATCTAAGGATAAATTATTATTAGACGTTATTCTCAGGCGCGCGCCCATGGGTACATCCAGGTTGCGTGGAATTCTTCCAGACTTTGTGAGAGGAATAGTTATAAAGGGCTTTGGATTGTTGAAGGTTATGTGCTCTACACTGAAATTATCCTTATCTTGGATATCCCAAAGCAAATAACCTTTATCTAGAGATTCCCCAAAATTCTGCTGGACTGTGGAGCCTGCATATCGTATGCGACCTTCCGTATCCAGTTGTTGCGTTTTGTGTATGTCTCCCAAAAAAGCATAGTCAAACTCATCAAATATGGAAATACTATGATCCCCGTCTAAGGTCCAATTTTTATCCGTTTTTGATTTATTTATAGCCCCATGATAGGCTGCTATATTAATCTTTTTAGGGTCGCACGGCTGATCCCATAAAGACTCGTCATCGAAGCACGACAAGACATACAATGAAAAATCTTTATCTAGCCACACTTCGCCAGAATTCTTCACTAAGTGCAAATTCTTGTTATCCATAGCTTGAACAATGGGTGTTATCGCATCTTGACGGCTTGAATTTCTCAAATTGCCATCATGATTTCCCAAAATTATGATAGTCTCGGCTATGTCTGCAAGGTTTTTAAAAAACTCTGTGCAGAGTTCTACGAACTCTGGCGATATTTGTGTTTTCGTATGCGCAATGTCTCCGCAATGCACAATGTAGTCGACGTTCTGTTCTTTTATTGACTTGTAAAGTTGTTTGAACACTTCTCTGTATTCAAAATGGTATTTTAGATTCCTGATGTGGGTATCAGCAATGTGGGCAAATCTCATCTATACTCCTATTTTTTACTATTATATCGTAAAAAATAAAGAAATGCAAGCTTTTTATGCTCTTTCTGACGGTTTAGTTGCGCGAATTTGCTCCACACTTTGAAGCAACTTTTCAAACTCCATAGGATCCATGTTGGCCAGCTGTGTTGCTAAAGCATGGGCGGCGTCATCCTCGCGCAGTGCGCCGAGAGATACTATCTCCTCGTTGATGATCTGTCTTAGTCTTTTTTTGGTTATTTCCATTACACAAGCTCCATATTAAAAATATTGTTGTAGAATAAATAGTCTCTTGTAACTTCTTTGGCTTGATCTTTAATCATTTTAACTTCAGAAGTTGACATGTCCCCAAGGTCCATCCCCAACTCAGGTGAAAATGTCCTAACTTTTAGCCCATAGTCTAAAAACATCTTAATTATGGACAATTCTTTACCGGATGCGTCCCTATCCAAGGACAAATAAATTTCCTTTTTTCTATTGCATACAGTTTGAAACAACTTCGAGCGCTCTCTGAGCGTTGACCCCAGCAAAGGTATCGCATTTCCTGCCTTTATCGCATCGACGGGACCCTCGACCAAAATCACGTCCTTTGACCAATCTACCATCAACTCGTTAAATACAATATCCCTAGATCCTTTAGAATTTTTATATTTTAAAGGGCTGTTCTTGAAAGTTCGAGCAGTAAAAAAATTTAATTTCCCAGATGCATCAAAAGAGGGGAACACAATCCTGTCCTTAAATGGACCTTCCGGGCAATACCCAAGCTTCCATTTAATTATCTCATCTCTGCCTATTCCGCGGGCTTTTAAATATTTAAGCGGTTGGCTATTGTTGCGAGACGGGTCTAATAGGTTCACCCACTCTTCGGGAAGTTTTAAAGGTTCAATGACCTCCACATTCTCTTCTTCGTAAAGATCTGCCTCGCCGGCGACTTGAAGCCACTTTTGATACTGTGCCCTAGTGCCATACTTCCGAACAATATATGATATGTTTTTGCCCGACCAGTCACAGATCCAACATTTAAAAACACCCTTTGATGCATTTATTGATAATTTTTTCTTGTGATGCTCGCACTTCGGACAAGAAAACAAAACCTCTTCGCCCGAGTTTCGATATTGCCCCAAAACACTTTTAAGTAACTTTATTTTTTCAACCAACTCAGAAAACCCGCTTTTGCAATAACATAACTATCGGCACGATCTAAAACACCAGGCTTTAAATTACCGAACTTTGTATATTCTACTACAAATTGTGGCTCTTTGTCAACTACATATTCAAAAACTTTCTCTTTTGAATTGTCGCCCCTCTTGATCTTAACACCTACGGATTTTCGGGCTGTGGCGGCCGCCAGCATTTTTGGCTTTATGTCAAACGCCTTATAACAATTCCAAGAAACTATACCATTAAACCGAGACAATGTCGATAAAGTCTTGGCCGAAGAGAAGCCACTCCTAAAAGACTGTAGCGATTGTTCAATGTATATGTCCGTTATGTCGTATTCGGATTTGATCCTCCAAAGATGAGTTTGGATTAAGTCTGCCTTCTCATATAGTGACGGAAACTTGTTTTTATTTCTTGTATCCCAGGATTCATTCAAAACCATCCTACCATCAGAATCTAAAAGTGTCGCTCCAGTTATGCTTGTCGAAACATCTAATCCCAAAATCATTCTATCGTACTCCTAATAAACTCAAATATTATATTATCGTCTTTTTTCAAGTTCCAAACATACGCCCATGAAGTCTCCATGTTGTTCACACACATGTTAATGTGATTAATCTTGTGATGTAAATCTTCACAGTCTTTCTCAGTTGGCTCGTGATCATATTCTAATGATAACAGATCACAATACATTCTTAAAGAGTGTATATCATTGTTTTTGTAAGAGTTGTTCACCTTGGTAAAGACATCCTTTAGAGCATCCCCAACTTTATCTGGATGTGTCTTTATTGCCAATCTCTTGTATAGCTTTTTTGCTTCTTTTGAAATCGTCTCGGGCTGCTCTGGTTCTGAATCTTCCTGTCCTGATTCATTGCTAAAAAAAGAATTTACATACTCTGACTTTGGCTCTTCAAGTTCGGCTATCACTTCTTTGAGGCGAGATTCAAAGAGATTGCAAGACTTTAAATAACAACTCTCCACAAACTGCTTCTTTTTCAAAGCAGCTGAATGCTCTAGCAACAATATTGAATATTTTTGCTTTGCGTCCACAACTAAAAGTCTAATTTAAGCTTGAATGTGTATTCGTCTTTTTCCTTTTTTCTAACTGGGTTCGCTAGTGACGAAATCGCCAACAAGTTACCTTTTTCGTCATATATCCCAATCTTGGAAATAACAGTCTGTTTAACAAACGAGGCTGTCTGGTATGTATACCTGGATTTTTCGATGTTCTTTATGTCCCCCGACGACTCAACATATCCGTCAACTGCCACGTTTCTTCTTATTTTATCATCATAGCGAATGGCCGTGGGGTTTGTTGACAAATTAAACATGTTCTTTGGAGCATGAGCCATCAAGGTCACTGTCGGCACCCTATTTACACCCTCAAAAGCCACTTCATAAGAAGAAGAAGGGAGATTGATGTTGTCCACACCAGTGACCTTTGGCATGCCTGAGCCAAAATTAGTCCACTTTATTCTAGAATTGGCCCCAGAGGGAGA